>CEVN01160076.1_pt1 | contig 38433 bp, 37 predicted proteins | sample 427041 | NCBI WGS metagenome assembly CEVN01 (sample SAMEA2623463, study PRJEB7988) | marine metagenome | biome: marine biome (ENVO:00000447); feature: surface water layer (ENVO:00002042); material: "saline water (ENVO:00002010), including plankton (ENVO:xxxxxxxx)" | depth 5 m
AATCTATTAGTTTATTATGAAATATGAAAATTAATAATAAGTTTAGGAGTAAAGATGTCAAGACCATCTGGGAATTTATATCATCCAATAAATAAACATCCAGAAGCAATATATTCAGGGTTTTCATGGCCTAATTTGTTTTTTGGTTTTTTTTGGTTTCTCTATAAAAGTATGTGGGGATGGGCAATGATTTCAGTTCTTGCAGCTTGGGGTACTATCGGAATATCAAACTTATTCTTTCCCTTTTTTGCTAATCAATTACATCAAAAACATCTTTTAAAATCAGGATACCTAGGTTCAGAAAATGAAGATTAATGATATTAAAGAGAATAAATCTTTCCAAATTTTTATTTGTATAATAATGGGCTGTTTAATATTGTGGGCACAATTTTTTCTTGATCAAAAAAATGGTGAAGTAGAAGAAATAAGTAATAAAATTGAGAAAAATATAATATAATTTTCAGTTGTTAAAAATTAATGGATAAATATTCTAATTCTAAATGGACTTCAGTTAATAAGATTTTTGGTTGGCGTCACTTTGAAGTTCGTAATGTATTGAAAAAACAGAAAAAAATTGAATTATTTTCAGTTTGCGATAAAAGTATTAGCATAATAATTAATATCGACGAAATTGAAAATAAAGAAAAATGGTTACCAGGATGGAAAGAAATAGTTTAAAAAGTAAACTATTTAAATTAGTAGCTTTACTTGCACTCTCAGTCTCATTTGGATTGGATTGTAATGAAGGAGAGTTGGATCTTGGATGGGGGGATTGTAATTTATTATTATCTTCTAATGAGAATCCAGGATGTATGCCATCTGGATGTTATTCAATTGATCAGACTACTTCTTTAAACTATTCTTATGTTTATTTAGGTGATTTCCCATCACAGATTGTGGAGCTATCAAATTTAAATTATATACATATATCAGATTGTGGTATTTCAGGAGAGATTCCATCTGAGATAGGGAATTTAGGGAATCTGATTTCCTTACAAATATATGATAATAATCATGATTTACCAGATTCATTAGGTCTAGATAGTAATTTGATGGGAGAAATTCCATTAGAATTAGGGAGTCTTATAAATTTAGTTTACCTAGACTTAAGGAATAATGAGCTCATAGGCACAATTCCATCTGAGCTAGGTAATTTAAGTAATTTGAATACTTTATTATTAAGTGGGAATCAATTAACAAACCAAATTCCTGATGAAATAGGAAACCTAGAAGAATTACAAAGTATAGATTTTAGTAATAATCAATTTTCAGGAGAGATTCCACAGTGTTTATTTAGTTTAACAAATTTAACTTTTTTATCACTAGGAACTAATCAGCTTAATGGAAATATTCCTTCAGGAATAGGGGACTTATTTTTATTGTACTATTTAGATTTATCATCAAATAATTTGACTGGTCAAATTCCTTCTGATATAGAAAATTTGACTAATCTATATTTTCTTCATTTATCAAATAATTCGCTTTCAGGATTGATACCAGATAGTATTTGTAATTTAGATTGGAATTTTTCCATGATTCATAATAATCAATTCTGTCCTCCATATCCTGAATGCATAGAAAATTTTATTGGATATCAAGATACTTCAGAATGTTTTGATTGCCCAAATAGCATTGAAGGTGATATCAATAATGATCAATCACTTGATATCCTTGATATTATACTGACTGTAAATTGTGTGCTTATTAATGACTGCAGTGAATGTTTAAATTTAAATAATGATGAAGTAGTAGATGTTCTTGATATTATTGTTATGATCAATAGTATCATGAGTTAGTGATTTGATAAGAAAATTATTATTAATCAAATATATTTATGTTAATTTTATAAGTATCTTTGGGAGAACTTGTGAAATATTTTTTTAGACTATTTTCTATATAAGAATGACAAATTATTTTGAATCAGTAGATTGTTTTGATAGTCAAATAAATTTATCCTTTGTATCGATAGCCAATAAAACAGATATGATTGATGATACAAATACAGCTAGCGAGATAATAAAAGTAGATGCGAGCAAAATTGCAATTCCAGTACAAGAACATACAGATACAGTTAGATGGGTTAGTTCCAGTGGAATCTATAAGAAATGTGATGGATTGGCTTCTAATTTGCGATACAATATTATACTTTCATTAAGTGTTGCTGATTGTACTCCTGTTTGTTTTTTTGATCCTATCACTAAAAATTATGCGCTAGTTCATTCAGGATGGAAAGGTACATATAAAAAAATTTCAATTAATGCTGTTAAATTAATTTTAAGCAATGGCAGTGATTTAGAGAATATATTCGTTTACTTGGGTCCCTCAATATCGAGTAAAAATTATGAGGTAGATATGGATGTTGCTAAATTATTCTCAAAAAATAATTATATATCAAAAGGGGAAAAATATCTTCTAAATATTAAATCTCAAATTAGTAGTGATATTGTAGACATGGGTATCAAGCCAAATAATATTATTTCTTCTAATATATGCACATATGATGATATGAATTTATGTAGTTACCGGAGAGATGGTAAAAATGCGGGGAGAATGATATTTTTAATGGGAGAATATGATAGAAGAAATTAAAATTATTATTTTGGGTATTATTCAGGGAGTTACTGAATTCCTTCCTATTAGTAGTTCTGGGCATATTGTTTTATTTGAACATTTCTTTAACATTAGTACAAATGATATTGTTATTGAGGTTGTTTTGCACTTTGGGACACTATTATCAATACTAATATTTTTCAGAAATGATATTTATAATCTATTAAAAGGAATTATTAATCGTGATAATGATAGTTTGGAGTATGGGCTAAGCATAATAATTGCAACGATTCCAATTGTAATTATTGGTTTAGTTATAAAGGATCATATTACATCAATTTTTTATATTAAAATTTTAATGTATACATATATTGTAAATGCAGTTATTTTATTTATGACTAGAGGAAAAGAAGGTGATAATAAGCGAATAAATATAAAAATTGCTATAGCTATGGGAGTTGCTCAAATATTTGCTTTATTCCCTGGAATTTCAAGGGCTGGAATTACTATATGTACAGGGTTGCTTTTAGGGTATCAGCAACGTGAAATAGCTAAATTTTCTTTTTTTATGGCAATCCCAGCTTTAGTAGGTGCAATGATCTTTGAATTAGATAATATAGTTTATAATACTAGTGGAAACTTGATATTGCTTATAGGACTTTTATCTTCAATGATTAGTGGATTGCTTGTATTACGATTATTATTTAAAATATTACAAACTAATAAGCTATGGACGTTCTCTTATTATTGTATATTAATTTGGTTTCTAATTCTATTTATTTTATAAAATGATAAAAAAATTAATTACGCCAGGTCAGACCTTAAGAAGAATAATCTCTAAAGAGATTGGTAATACTTATATATTTTTAGGTGATGACTTTTTCTTTCAAGATATTATTATTAATGGTATAAAAGATAATTTTCTAATTGATAGTGGTGAAAAAATCAACCTTATAATGGGTGTTGATAAAGAAGATGATATTTTAAATAATTTAAATATGAATTCTCTTTTTAATCAAAAGTCCATTGTAATTGTAAGGAATGCAAAAAAAATCAGCAATAAATTCCATTCTGAATTAATTGATTATTTTAAATCTCCATCATCTGATAAGGTTGTGATATTTATTTATAATGATCCGTATGTATCAAATAAATTTGTAACTCAGCTCTCATCATATTCTACATGTATAGATATGAGAACTCCATTTAAAAATAAGATGAAGGAATGGGTTTCTTATTACCTTAAAACAAATAAAATTACAATTTCAAACCATCTTCTCGATCAATTAATAGAGGAATATGGAGATAATACAAAAAATGTGATAAATGAAATAGATAAGCTTAACATCTACTCGAATGGTGATATAGATAGTATTTTAGATGTAAATTTAAATAAAAAAGAAAATCAAGTTTGGAAATTAGTTGATGCTATCGGCCGAAGAGATATACAAAAAAGTATAGAAATATATAGAAATTTACATAATAATAATATCTCAATGATAAAAATATTAATTAATCTTTTAGATTTATTTAGAGAGCTTATCAATCAGAAAATAAATATTAGCTCTGGAAAGTTTATTCGGAACAAAATTATTTTAAAGAACTTAAATCAGTATGAGCGTTATTTTTCTATTGATGAAATTTTAAATTGTATCAATTTGTTGAGAGATTGCGATTTTGCATTTAAAAATACATCAATAGATGAAAAATACCTTATTCATTCGGTCCTAACTTCTATATGTGTGAGGAAAGATGCGTAAAGATTATAGCCAATATGAGGATGAAGAATTAATTGCGATGGTTCAAAAACAGCATAGACGTGCGTTTAATGAGCTGGTGATTCGCTATGATTCTAAAATTCTTAATTTTATAAATGGTTATATGAATAATTTTGAAATGGCGCAAGACCTAACTCAAGATACTTTTTATAAAATTTGGAAAAATGCAGATAAATATCAGCCAGTTGCCAAATTTAAAACTTGGGCATATACAATTGCAAAAAATTGTGCCTTAACAGAATATCGAAAAATAAAAAGAAGAAATACCTATGCGTTTTCTCAATTATCAAGTAAAGAGAATGAGTTTACGCTAGAAAGATTAGAGGGAGAAGAAAATCGAGAGCTATCTAATGATAATGAGACTGTAAAACAAATTAGATTGGCTATATCGCAACTTTCAGATGAATTTCGAGAAATTATTATTTTAAAAGATATTCAGGAACATTCTTATGATGAGATTAGTACTATAACTGATTTACCTCTAGGAACTGTAAAATCACGAATAAATAGAGGAAGACAAAAAATAAAAGAAATAATAGAACAAAATAGGAGAAATTCTTAATAATATGGATCGTTATAATTTTGAAGAGCATATAAGTGCATACATTGATGGAGAATTATCTCAAGAAGATAAAAGAAAGTTTGAAGAACTTATTAATAATGATGAGAATTGTAAGAAACGTTATAATGAAATGAATCAAATAGTCAGTAATTTGACCTCACTTCCAAAATTAGAAACTGATGATAATTTTATAAATAGCCTTAATCAGAAAATTGATAACTATGAAAAATTAAATATCTCTATATTTGAAAAATTAAAAAGATATTTTATTTCAAATAGTAAACAAGATAGGATTAGTACTGCAGCTATTAGGCCTGCAATGGGAATTGTGATGTCATGTGCGGCTTTTTTAATGGTATTTTATTTATCATCTAATAATTCTAATGCTAATTCAAGTATAGTATCAAACCCATCTGATTTAGATGATGAAATATATTATTCTGATATTGATTCAACAGACAGTGAACAATATGAGGATGAAATTCAGTTGACAAAAGGTTTAGATGAAAGGGAATGATAATATCATCTAAATTAGTTTTTTTGATTAATAAAAAATCATTAAGTTAAGCGGAATTTTTATATGGAGTCAGTTTAATGGCAAAGAAACAAACATTTGGCGATAAAACTAGCAAGGCGAATGCTCAGAATAAAAAATATGTTAAGATTATTCGTTCAACTAGAGGTAAAGATACAAATTCATTAAAATTTAATGAGATGATATTAGGTGTCAATGGTGACAACCTAAATGCAGCAGTTAAAGAATTACTTAATAAATAAATACCTTCTATTAATAATCCCACTTTAAGCATTATAATCCCTTTTTATAATGAAGAGAAATCTTTAGTTCCTCTTTATAATGAAGTAGTTGATGCTATTAAGGAAAATCCAGAATATGAAATACTATTTATAGATGATGGTAGTACTGATCAATCTATAAATGCATTAGAAGAAATCCAATTAAGTAATCCTAGGATTACTATTATTAAACTATCTCAAAATTATGGGAAATCAAATGCTTTAAACGTGGGGTTCCAATTATCTAGAGGTGATATTGTAATCACCATGGACGCAGATTTGCAAGATGATCCCTCAGAAATTAAGAATCTATTAACTAAGATAGAAGATGGATGGGATGTTGTTTCTGGTTGGAAAAAAAATAGGCAAGACCCTTTATCAAAACGCATTCCATCTAAACTGTTTAATTTTATTGTTAGAAAAGCATCTGGTCTTAATATCAATGATTTTAATTGTGGCTTGAAGGCATATAAGAAAAGAGTAACTAAAACATTAAATATTTATGGCGGATTACATAGATTTATACCATATCTTGCAGTATCTAATGGATTTAGTGTTACTGAAATTGCTGTTAACCATAGAGCTCGACAATTTGGAGAGTCAAAATATGGAGGTTCAAGAATGTTAAAAGGTTTTTTCGATTTTTTAAGTGTGGCATTTATTACTAAATACTCTAAGAGGCCACTACATATATTTGGCTTTATTGGATTCTTATTATTTTTAGTTGGGTTAATTATAAATATTTATTTGACAATGAATTGGTGGTATGGAACACCTTTAACGAACCGACCGCTACTCTTTCTTGGCGTGTTGCTTATTATTTTAGGAATCCAGATATTTTCTATGGGTTTTATTGCTGAGTTATTAGTTAACCATATAACTAATAAAAATAAAACTGTAGAAAAGATTATAAAAAAACATTAAGAATGAAGATATCTATTCTTAGTGTCGCTCCCCCATACAGAGGAGGTATTGCTGAACAAACATATTACATGTCTAAATATCTCTCAGATATAAATGATGTTAATGTGATTAATTTCAAGAGGCAATATCCAGAGTTTTTATTTCCAGGTAAAACTCAATATGAATCTGAAGCTATAATTAGACTAGATAATAATTATAGATTAATAGATACCTTGAATCCATTTAGCTGGAGCATGGCTGCTAACTTTATTATAGATGGGAATCCAGATTTGATACTCATTAGATTTTGGAATCCATTTTTTGCAATTAGCTATAGTAGTATAATTAAAAGAATCAAAAGAACTCTTCCAAAAACAAAAATAATAGCCATTTGCGATAATATTATCCCTCATGAACAAAGTATTTTTGATAAACAGCTTATAAAATTATTGTTTTCAAAGATAGATGGATTTATTGTTATGTCAGATCAAGTAAAAGATGAATTGATAGATATAAAACCTAAAGCTCAATATAAAAAACTTTTCCATCCAGTAGTTCTTAAACAGGAGAAGTATAGTCAAGATAAGGTTAGACAGGAACTGAAAATTTATAATGATAAAATTATTTTATTTTTTGGATTTGTGAGGTCTTATAAAGGATTAGATACGCTCATAGAAGCTAATCAAGATTTATCTCAAAAGTTAGAAAATTATAAAATCATAATATGTGGTGAATGTTATGGTAATGAGAATAAATATAATGATATGATATCTCGATTTTCAAAAAATAATGAAATTGAATGGGTTAATAAATATCTTCCAGAAAAAATTGCATCTAAATATTTTGCTGCTGCAGATATTGTTGTATTGCCATATAAAAGCGCATCTCAAAGTGGCGTAATTCCCCTTTCCTATTCATATGAAAAACCAGTTATTGCTTCAAATATCAAAGGAATTAAAGAGATGGTTCAGGATGAGAAAACAGGACTCTTATTCAAGAAATCTGATTCTAGGGATTTGAGTGCTAAAATTATAAAATTTTATCAATCAAATATTAATTATAAAAACAATATTATTGATTTCAGGAAAAATTTTTCTTGGAAAAATTTTTCTAAAGAGATTTTAAATTTTTATAAAACTTTATGATAATTATATGAAAATTCGAGTATATATACTTAATTGGAATGGAGGTGAAGATCTTAAGAATTGTATCGCTTCATTGAAATCTAATAAATATAAAAAACTTTCTATTACGGTGATAGATAATTGCTCTTCAGATAATTCTCCATCTAATCTTCCAGATGATATTTCTGTTATTCCTTTAGGTGAAAACTATGGATTTTCAAATGGTTACAATATTGGAATTAAGAAATCTATTAAAAATGAGGATGAGTACATAATTCTTCTTAACTATGATACAATTGTTAATTCTGATTTTATTGATAGTATTATTGAAAATATAAAAAAACAAAATTCTCAAAAATATATATATGGCGTTAAAATACTTTATCATAGCAATCAAAATATTATTTGGTATGCTGGGGGTGAGGTTAAACTTAATAAGGGAATTATTAGACATGTAGGTATTAGAGCAAAAAAAGAAAAATATATTAATAATTATGATACGGACTATATAACTGGTTGTTGCATGATTATGCATAAAGATATTTTTTTAAAGCTAAATGGTTTTGATGATAGGTTTTTTATGTATAATGAAGATGTTGATTTTTGTTTAAGGGCAAATAGTTTAGGAATTAAATCTAAGTTTTTATCTAAACCTGAAATATTACACAAGGTATCAGCTTCTCTCGGAGGTAACTATTCTTTAAAAAAAATATTTATGAAAATTAAATCTGCATTTCAATTATATAATAAATATTATTCTTTTCATATAGCTATCATTTTTATGATTATGTATTTTATAAAAACTATTTTAATGATAAATAAAAACAATACCTAATATGAATCTGATAAATAAAAAATTTACATTTATTATTGGAGCTCAAAAATGTGGTACTACCACTATGCATAACTTATTATTATCTCACCCAGCATTATCATTACCTGCAATAAAAGAAACACATTATTTTAGTAGAGATTTTTTATACAATAAAGGTATTGATTGGTATTTAAAACATTTTGATTTTAATAAAAAAAATATGTGCGAAGTTGATCCCTCATATTTATTTTTTCCTAATACAGGTCAAAGAATTAAAGATTCAATCCCTAATCTTAAATTTATAGTTATATTTAGGAAGCCTATAGATAGGGCTTTATCACAATATTTGATGTCTTGCTATAGAGGTTATGAAAGCCTTTCATTTTTAGATGCTCTTAATGTTGAGTCGAAACGATTAGAAGATGATGATAATTATTTTTCTTTTATAAATCATAGTTATTTAGAGAGAGGAAACTATACAAAACAGCTTAATAGCTATTTGTCTATATTTGATAAATCGAATTTTTTATTTATTAAATTTGATGATTTAATTTCAATTGATAGTAACAAAAGTTTATTAAAATCAATTTGTAGTTTTATTGATATAGATTCTAGATTATTGCAGTTTGAATTACCTAAATCAAATGCTAAGAAAAAAGTCAAATCTAGTATAATAAGAAATTTGCTTTACAGGGATACAAATCTTAAGAGAGTAGCACAATTTATGGTTCCATCAGATAGGTTGAGGAATAATTTGAAAAATATTATTAATTCTTTTAATTCAACAGATTACAGTGATAAGGATGAATCTCAAAAAATGATTAGTGAACAATTGATGTCATTGCCAAAAAAATACATAGATTGGAATAATTCTCAAGTAGATTCACTATCTAAAGTTTCAGGTTTAAATTTAGATGATTGGATATATGAATAATGAATAATCCTCCTATAATTATTGCGGGTATGCATAGGTCTGGGACATCTCTCGTTACCAATATTTTGAAAAAAGCAGGCCTATCTATAGGTAAAAAACTAGATTCAAATAGTGAATCTATTTTTTTTCAAAGAATAAATATATGGATGATGTCTTTATTGGGGGCTTCATGGGATTCTCCTAAGAATTTTGAAGATATAGATGAGGAAATAAGAGGAAATATTATTAATCAATTAAATGCATTGCTTAATAGTAGAACAAATTCTCTTTATTTTGGTTGGTCTTCTATAATTAAGAAAGACTCATTTGCTAGAATTGATACCCCATGGGGTTGGAAAGACCCTCGAAACAGTTTTACTTTAGGCATATGGAGAGAAGTATTCCCTGGTTTAAAAACTATTTATATAATTCGGCATCCAATAGATACTGCAGAAAGTTTATTGAGACGACAGATGAAAGAAAAAGATAAGGATATCCAAAGAGAAAAACAATACTCTGATCTGGTTAAATCTTTACTATCAATAAATCATACTAGCTATAATTCTAGCATGCTATTAAATTCATATAATGATTGTTTTAATTTGATTGGTCTATATTATAAACAAATATTAGCTGATTCAGGTCAGAACTCCTTAATAGTTAAATTTGAAGATATTATATCTTACCCAGAAACTGAGATTCAAAAAATTATTAGATATTGTAACCTTGATTTAGATAAAAAGGGATTAGGAGAAGTTGTAGATAAAATTGATAAAAGCAAGTGCTATGCATATAAAAATAATTCTGAATTACTAGATTTTGAACATTTATTTGAAGAATTAATAAAAACTATGGGATATACTATTTGAAATTAGATGATAAAATAAAGGTTATTAGCATATTATTGGCAATTTGTAGCATTTTATTTTACAAAGTGATGTTTGCTGATTATATGTTTTTAAGTGCAGATAGCTTATCCGCTAAATCTGTTTCTCATGGTATCAATATTTCTAATGATAAATATAATGAATACCCCACTTGGATGCCTTGGATGTTTGCTGGCCTTCCATCTACACATTCAATGCAGAATATTTCTGCATATTATTTTCCTCATCACATTATATCTAATTTGAAATTATTAGGGATTCCATGGTTTTGGAATTTTGCATTACATTTTATTTTTTGTGGTCTTGGAATGTACTTGTTGCTTAGAAAGCTAAAATTAAGATTTTATTCATCACTGCTAGGAGCTTGCTGTTTTATGATTAACCCATGGATGATAGTTAATATCGTACATGGACATGGAAGTCAAGTTATGACTGCTGCATATATTCCATGGATTGTTTGGGCGATGCTAAGTTTAAAAAATAATCCTAATATTCGCAATATGTCAATCTTGGCATTTTTAATTGGATTGCAACTTCAAAGAGGGCATGTTCAGATTGCATATTATACCTGGGTTATTATGGGTATATATATTATTTATGATTATATCTCAATCAAAAAAATTGATATAAATTTTTTATGGAAAGGAATTATATCTTCATTCCTTGGTTTATGTATGTCCCTATGGATATATATACCTTTGCTTAATTATACCCCATATTCTGGTCGTTCAACACCAAAATGGATAGACTCTGCAACCAACTGGTCTCTACATCCGTATGAAATGCTTACGATAATTTTACCATCTAGTTATGGGTTCGGAGATAGCTCTTACTTTGGATATATGCCATTTACTAACTTTCCTAATTACACTGGATGTTTATTAATAATTTTAGCCTTATTTGCTTTTTATAGGAATAATAATAAAATAATATATTTCTTTTTGTCTTTATGCTTTTTTTCTCTATTTGTATCATTTGGAAAACATTTCTTCTTTTATGAGATTTTATTTAATTGGTTACCTTACTTTAATAAATTCAGGGTTCCATCCATGATGATGGTGATTTTTCAATTTTCTATTTTAGTACTAGCTTCTATTGGTTTAAATAATTTGTCAGATAAAATTAAGGAAAATAAATATGATAAATTTATTTTAAAGTCCGTTTCAATATTTTCTATTTTATTTTTTTCTATAGCATTAGCTAGATATTTTAATTATGATTTTTCAAACCATCAATTTCAAGATCCTAATGTTAATATGACTATTAATAACTATAGGTTGTTAATTATGAAAAATGATATTATTACTATATCAATTCTATTGACGCTATTTATATCATCAATAATCGCAGTTCTTAATAGGAGAATTACTCTTACCATATTTTCTGTTGGATGTATATGTTTTTCTGTAGCTGACATGTATTTAGTTAATAAGAAAATTATTAATCCAGAAAGTCCTTATACTCCATCTGTTATTAAACATAAAAAATATTTGGATGCACAATTTAGAAATGATACTATAATTGATTTTTTAAATAGTGATAAATCAAAATTTAGAGTTCTTCCTATTGGTGAGTTGGCAGATAATCGATTGGTTGCTTTTAATATTGAATCTTCAGTGGGATATCATCCCGCTAAATTAGCTTCATATGAATTGATAGATAAAAATGTTGGCATCAATGATAATATTCTAAGACTATTCAATATTAAGTATCTTTTATCAACTCAGAAATATCCTACCGATCAAGCAGAAAGCTTATCCCTTAAAAGAGTTAAAAGTGGTAAATATTATAATAATTTCAAATACAAAGATGTGTATATATATGAATATCTCAATGCAGGTAAGCGAGTGCAGTTTTTATCTGATATCCGTTACGTAGAATCAAAGGAACAGGGTTATGAAATACTTAAAAATTCAAAGATTAATATTTCTAGAGACTCATTTATATCCAAAGAGAATTATAATAAAAATATAGATTTAATGTCTTATAATAATAATTCAATTCTTGAAATTAAGGAATGGTCACCTAATAAGATTATTATTAAGACAAATGCTATTGGACCTAATGATAAGAAACATTTTGTTTTATTAAGTGAAATGTATTTTCCATATGGGTGGGAAATAAGCGGTGATGATGGTATTGAAATTATTGAAGTTAACAACTTTCTTAGAGGTTTTTTTGTATCTAATGGGGAAAAAGAAATAGTATTATCATTTGAACCAAAAGATCTTAAGTATGGTTCAATTATAACTTACTCTTCCTTGTTTGTAGTATTATATATGCTATTTTTCTCATATAGAAGGAGCCTGAATGAAAGAATTTAAACTTCAGTCTAGCATTAAATTAGTTTTATTTGTATTTGCATTAGCAATGGTTCTTATTGTTTTATGGATTAATAGCTCAATCATATCTAATCTTAGAGAAGAGAATCGTAAACAGTTAGAAAAAATCGCAAAGTCATATAGTGAGTCGATTAGTAATTCAACGGATGAAGAGTTGAAGTTTATCATTAATAGTCTACTTCCATCATTAAATTTCCCTATAATTATTACAACTGGAGAGGAAATATATGCTACTATAAATGTAGATATTCCTAATGATAATAATTATGAACAGGAAATATGGGATCTCATAAGAACAATGGACCAAACATTTAACCCATTTGATATTACAAGAGTTGATAAGGAAGGAAATAGAATTTTAGTTAGTAAAATTCATTATGGTGATCAAAAAATTATTAAAACCATTTCTGTACTTCCTTATTTAGAACTAGGTTTTGCTTTTTTATTCATTTCAATTTCTACATTTGGCTTTCAGCTTATTAGAGCAAATGAGAGAAATTCCATATATGCAGGAATGGCAAGAGAAACAGCTCATCAGCTAGGAACGCCTATCTCATCCTTGCTAGGGTGGGTGGAATTGTTAAAAGAAAAAATAGCTACGAAAAAAAGAAATGAAATATTAGTTTCGATGAAAAAAGACTTAGATAGATTGGCTGAAATTAGTGATCGTTTTTCAAAAATAGGATCAAAAGTAAATTTCAAAAAAATTAATTTAAAGTCCCTATTAGAGAAAGTTACTTTATATATGGTTGAGAGGCTGCCTAAAAGCTCCAAAACTAATATCTTATTATCTTGTCAAAAAAATATAAATATAATGGGTGATCCGGTATTGCTAAGTTGGGCATTTGAAAATATTATCAAAAATTCGATTGATGCTATAGATAAATTAGATGGAAAAATTTCAATCAAAATGTCTATTAATGAGAATAGTGTTTCAATCTTATTTTTAGATAATGGGAGGGGAATAAAAAGGAATGATTGGAATAATATTTTTAAGCCAGGTTTTAGTACTAAAAAAAGAGGTTGGGGGCTAGGGCTTAGTTTGACTCAGAGGATAGTCAAGGAAATACATGGAGGTGATATTTCGGTTATTGACTCAAGTTTAGAAGGAACACAAATCGAATTATTATTGATAATATGAAATTTGTATTAGCATCAAATAGTCCAAGGAGGAAAAAAATATTATCTCAATTTGGTTTAGAGCCTATTATTACTCCACATAAATTTAATGAAGAATCTATTGATAAAAATTTGCTTCCAGAAGAGTACTGTCAATTAATATCTAGAGGAAAGCTGCATAGTGTTATTAGTGATTGGGAATCCTATCCTGTAATCTCTGCAGATACTATTGTAGTTATTGATAATATTATATTAGAAAAGCCTATCGATAAAGATGATGCATTAAGAATGTTAAATTGTTTAAGTGGAAAAGAACATTTAGTGATTACAGCTGTAAATTTTTGTTATAAAAATAAAGATATTAAATTTTCTTTTACTGAGAAGACTTTTGTCAAATTTAATATCTTAGACCAAGAAGAAATTCTTTATTATGTAAATAAATATAATCCTTATGATAAATCTGGGTCATATGGTATTCAAGATTTTAGTGCGGTATTTGTTGAATCAATAAAAGGTTGCTTCTTTAATGTAATGGGCTTGCCTTTGTCAACTTTATTTCAGTATTTTAAGAAGTTCGATTTAGTAAATTTTCCTTTAGATATAGGCGGTTAAAAATGAGTGAATCAAAATTATTTTATGTAGAATTAAAAGAATATAGAGAATCTTCAGAAATCTCCTTAGAAGATATATCTGATTTTACGAAAATTGATATTAAATATTTGCTAGCGATAGAAGAGGGTGATTTTTCTTGTTTGCCAAATGTTTATATGAGATTATTTCTTCGATCATATTGTGAATATTTGAAAGTGGATGCGGTTAAGGCTTTAAATGATTATGAATTTCATACAATTGGTAAAATAAGTTCTGAAAGTATAATATCTACAGATAATACACAAGATCAAGATATTGAAATAGACCCGTCATTAAGTCAGGATGACTTAAATGTTGCTCCTATAACAAAATCACAAATCATGACAATTGCAGCTACTATTATAATGTTAGCATTAGCTTTTTATTTAATTAGTAGTATAACAAGCACAGATACTAATAGTATTAAACAAAGCCAGAATAGTTTAGAAGAAAAATATTTAGAGGATAAGAGTGCTGAAATCTCTAGTAATCCAGCTCTTTCTTCACTTCCTAACCAGAATTTATTATCGAGTAAAGAATTTAGCTCTACCCCAATATCATCAAAATCATATTTTTTGAATACAGAATTCCCACCATATATATTTACAATTAAAGCTTTAGCTCAAACAAAGATTAATATTGATAATGGTGGGGAGCAAATAATTAATAAAATTATTAATGAGGGAGACTATTTTTCCTTTGATGTCAGCTCTGTTATTAAGTTCGATTTATGGAGCACTTCTCATATTACTTGCAAGCTCAATGATATAAATTTAAGCAGCACATTATTCGGAGTAGAAGAATATTCAATAAGAGGGAGCTTTGAATCGGAAGATCAAAAACTTTACTATCAATTGCATCCTCAGTTTAAGTATTAGAAAAACTCTCAGTTCCACAGAAAACGCATACACTAAAACTAGACCCATATATACCTAATCAACTTTATATAATTTTGTTTTAGAAACATTCTTTTTTTTAAAAAAAAAGAATTTATTCTTGCATATTAGTGGTTAAGTATAATATAATAGTGGGTGAGTGTGGGTTAAATAACCTAAATTTAAAGAGTGTGTAAAAATGAATAATGTAAAACTAAGATTCTCTGGAGAGTATTTAAATACTCTTGATGCAAAAAATAGAATGAATATTCCTGCTAAGTTTAGGAAAGTTCTAGATCCTATTAATGACAGGACATTTGTTATAACTAGAGGATTTGATCAATGCTTAACTTTATATCCTATTTATGAATGGAATATAGTAGAACAGCAATTGGCCTCACTCAGTTCTCTTCGAAATAGAAATAGAAATTTTGTAAGGTCTATAGTTAGGTATGCTTCTTATGTTCAATATGATAGGCAAGGTAGAATAGTTATTCCTGATAACTTGAAGGCATATTCGAAAATTGATAAAGATGTAGTCATTATTGGTATGATAAGTAAAATAGAAATATGGAATCCGGATAAAATTGATAAATACGATAGCGAATTGAATATAGATGAGTTCGATGATTTGGCTGATGATATAAGTTTTTAGCATGAAGAATAAGGTCGACTGCCATCCCCATATACCAGTTTTACTAGATGAGACAGTTAGCCAATTAATAACAAAATTAGATGGAGTATATGTTGACTGCACTGTTGGATTTGGTGGACATGCAATAGAAATTTTAAGCAATATAGATAGAAATGGGAAGCTAATTGGATTTGATTATGACCCTTATGCCCTGGAATACTCAAAAACAAGATTAGAAAAGTTGAATAGTAATTTTGAATTATTTTTATCTAATTATAGTGAAATAAAAAAGAATCTTAAATTATTAAATATTGATAATGTTGATGGGATTTTATTTGACCTTGGTATCTCCTCCTACCAAGTTGACTCAGGGTATAAGGGTTTGTCTTACCAAGTTGACTCCCCGCTTGACATGCAGCTAAGTTTAAGGGCGGGTGCTAATTTAAGAGATATATTGCATAATTCTACAGAATTAGAAATAGCAAATATCATTTATAAGTATGGAGAAGAGAGGGGCTCTCGAAGGATTGCAAAATCAATATCTAAATATGTCAAGAAGAATAAAATGGAAACAAATCGAGATTTAGTTGAATCTATAAAAGAGATTGTGCCTGATAGATTTTTAAATAAAACCTTATCAAGAGTATTTCAGGCTTTTAGAATTAAAGTTAACAATGAATTAGATAATATGGTTAATGCTATAAATGATGCAATTGATATTCTAAAACCAGAAGGAAGATTAGCTGTTATAACTTTTCACTCAATTGAAGATAGGTTAATTAAAAATATATTTAGAGATTTTTCGAATGGAAAAGAATCTATAGTAAGAGAAATGGGATTTAATTTTCCACGTAAATGTAAAAAAATTGTAAGACGAATAACAAAAAAACCAATTTGCCCAACATGGGAGCAAATTAAAGCAAATAAACGCTGTCGTAGTGCTAAGCTAAGAATAGTAGAAAAAATATAAAAAGGAGATAATTATGTTAATTGAACCTGGAAATTTAATGGATCAGAAAGCAAGAATTTTTGTAATAGGAGTTGGTGGTGGTGGCGGTAATGCTTTAAATAGAATGATAGAAGAAGGCATGACTAACGTTGATTTTGTCGCGATGAATACAGATGCTCAAGATTTAGAGTATAATAATTCGCAGACGAAACTACAAATTGGTAAAGAATTAACTCAAGGGCTTGGTGCTGGAGCTAATTCAGATATTGGTAAACAAGCAGTTGAAGAAAATAAAGAAATTATTGTTAAAACTTTAAATAAAGCTAATATGGTATTTATTACTGCTGGAATGGGTGGAGGTACTGGTACTGGCGCAGCTCCTGCGATAGCTAGGATATCAAAAGAGTTAGGCATATTAACTGTAGGCGTAGTTACAAGACCTTTTAAATTTGAAGGTCCGATGAGGAAGAAGAGAGCTGAAGAAGGAATCCTTGAATTAAAGAAGAGTTGTGATACTGTATTAGTAATTCCAAATGAAACTTTATTAGAAATAACGGATGAATCAACTACTGTTATGGATACTTTTAAAATTGCAGATACGGTATTACTTCAAGCTACAAAAGGAATATCAGATTTAATTAATGTTCCAGGTTTAATTAATCTTGATTTTGCAGATGTAAGTAGAGTTATGAGAAATGGTGGTGATGCAATAATGGGTACTGGTAGAGCTCGCGGAGAAGAAAGAGCTATTTTAGCTGCTAATCAAGCTATCAACTCACCTCTTTTACAAAACCAGAGCATTAAAGGTGCTAGAGGAGTTTTGATTAATATTACTAGTTCTGATGATTTAGGTATTCATGAATTGGAGCAGGCTTCTAATATAATCTACAAGGCTGCTGGTTATGATTCAGATGAACAAATACAACAAGATCATGGTGAAATTATACATGGGTGTACTATTGATAATTCATTGAAAGATGAAGTTAGGGTTACAGTTATAGCTACAGGCTTAGATAAGGGTTTGGATTCTATTTCAGATTCAGATAATGCAAATCATACAGAACCTGCAAATATAGATAGATACACAATTCCAGATCATAATTACAATAATCCTCAGACATCAATAAATATAATGAATAAAAACGAAGAATTATTAAATCAGAAAAATGAAGAAGATAAGGCAGAATACATTAATTCAGAAGCTGAATTAGAAGTTGAGAATAATGAGCCAATACATGTTTTTGGAGGGGACGACCTTGATGTTCCTGCGTATTTAAGAAATAGAAATGTAGAATAATAATGAAAAATACTTACAAATTAATTTTAGGTTTTTCATTTACAGTATTTCTTTTGGTATTCATTACTATTAAAATGGACTGTCATGAAATAAAAAATGATATTATTAGTTTAAAAATGAAAAAAAGAATTATTGAAGATAGTATTAAAGTTCTTAAATCTAAAGAAACTCATTTATTAAGTAAAAATAGAATAGAAAGTATAGTTAAAGAAAAATTTGGGATGTATTCCCCTTATCCAGAATCTTTAGTAGTGGTTGTAAGATGAGTCGATTGTACCTATTTCATCAAAATAGAGTAAGAGTTATTTTGAATGGAGTGATTTTTATAGGCTTAATTATATTAATCAGATTTTTTTACATACAGGTTTTAAATGCTGAAGGGTACCATGAGACTGTATCTAAAAAAATTAATTTTAAAAAGAAGGTGAAAGGTGATAGAGGAAAGATTTATGATAGAAATGGGATAGCATTAGCAGAAAATATTACCAAAGTAACTTTTTGGACAAACACTAATCACGATATAGATAAGAAATCTATAGCTTCATTTTTATATCAAGAATTTGATATACCAGAATCATCTACAATTGAATTAATTAATAGCAAAAACACAAATTATCTGCCATTTAAGAAAGATATTATCCTAAAAGATATTACGAAAACTATTAATAAAGCAGAATCTATCAAGGGCTTATATCTTGATAAAAAAACAAAAAGATTTTATCATTATAAAAATGCCTGTTCTCATTTAATTGGGCATATTGATTATAATGGTAAAGGGAAGTCTGGAGTTGAATTGCAATTTGACTCAGTATTAAAAGGAAATGAGAAAATTGAAACATTCGACAAATCAAGAAGTAGTCGTTTCTTAAACAAGAGTAAAGAAAGTTTTAATTCCAATTTATATGGGAATGATATTCATCTTACAATTGACATCCAATTACAAAATATATTATTTGAAGCTATCAAAAGAGGGTATGAAAATTCCAATGCAAAATCTGCGAATGGAATAATTATTAACCCTAATTCAGGTGAAATCCTTGCATTGGCTAGTGTCCCAGGATTTAATCCTAATGATGGCTATGTAGATGATTTAAAAAAAATAAAGAATAATACTATATCAGAACAATATGAGCCCGGTTCAACATTAAAAGTGATTTCAATTTTAGATGCAATATCAATAGAAGATATAAAAGATGGAATGTTATTTGATTGTGAAAATGGAGAATATAATTTGCCAGGATCAAAAGTTTTAATTCATGACCATGAACCAAATCAAAAGTTATCTTTAGAAGAAATTTTAATATATTCAAGTAATATTGGCATTGCCAAACTATCAGATATCATTGGTAAAGAACAGATATTTAATTCCCTTAAAAAATTTGGATTAGGGACTAAGACCGGTATTGATTTACCTGCAGAAGAAAGAGGATTTTTACGACCTTTAAAATCTTGGTCAAAGGTATCTAAGGCAATGGTTTCTATGGGGCAAGAAGTTTCAGCGACAAATTTACAATTATCTATAATCTATGCTTCAATAGCGAATGGAGGTTATCTACTTAAACCTAAAATTATTAAAAAAATAGATAATTCAACTAATGATGCTACCTTGAATGAAGTAGAAGTAATAAGAAAAGTAATGAGTAAAAATCAAAGTGATAAAATGTTAGATATTTTAACTAAAGCAGTTAAAGATGGGACTGGAACTAATGCTATTATACCTGGTTACAATGTTGCAGGTAAAACAGGTACAGCTGAAAAATTTATAGATGGAGCATATTCTGAAAAATATTTTGTTTCTTCATTTGCATCTATATTCCCATCTGATAGTCCTAAGTTTGTATGTGTGATTTCTGTTGATTCTCCAGAATATCATAAGCATTGGGGAAATATGACAGCCGCCCCTATCGTTAAAGAAATTTATAAACAGATTATTATTAATGATTACTTATCTGATAATCAGAATAATAGAGAAGTTATATAGACTATGAATTTAAATAATTTATTAGATGGAATTAAATATAATGTATCAGAAAATTTACATTTAGATAAATATGATATAAATAATATTGTATATGATTCGCGAAAAGTATCAAGTAATTCTATGTTTGTCGCTATTAAAGGCGAAAAATATGATGGCCACAATTTTATGCGTGAAGCAGCTTTATCAGGCGCAATAGCAATTGTTGTCGACCAAGAGAAAGTTAAAAATATAAATAAAATTCATTCTTCAAGTCTTAATGAAGATATTTTTTTAATTAAAGTTAAGAATACTAGAAAGGCTATGTCAAAATTAGCTAGTAATTTTTTCGAATCTCCATCATCAAAAATAAATACAATAGGGATAACTGGAACGAATGGAAAAACTACAACTTCATATATAATAAATGAGATATTTAATTATAATCGTTTAAAATCAGCAAGTATCGGGACTCTAGGGTTTATTTCTAATTCTAGTATTATTAATACAGGTTATACAACACCTGAATCAGTAGAATTGCATAGCTTTTTGAATCAATTATGTCAAGCTAAAATTGATAATGTAGTAATGGAGATTTCTTCCCATTCTCTTGCATTACATAGAGTTGATGATGTTACTATTAATACAGGTATATATACGAATTTATCTCCTGAACATTTAGACTTTCATGGAAATTTAGAATCTTATTTTTCAGAGAAATTAAAGCTATTTAGTTTATTGAAAAATAATGGGAATGCTATAATTAATTTAGATGATTCTTATTCCAATAGGATAATTAAAAAAATCAAATCAAATGTTATTACGTATGGTTTTAATAATAGTGCAGATATATATCCTACAAAATACAATATTGAATACAATAAGATGTCATTTACTTTATCTATTTTTAATGAGCATTATGATTTTGAATCAAATATAATAGGAAGGTTTAATATATATAATATAATGGCTTCAGTTGGTTGTGCTTTAAATAATGATATTAATATTTCAGATATTATTAGTTCAATTAAAAAGATAAAGGTGATTCCAGGCAGAATGGAATTTGTTGGCACTAAAGATAAAAAAATATTTATTGATTATGCCCATACTTCAGATGCATTTGAAAATATATTTCAGTTAGTAAATGAAATCAAAAAAAATGAAAATCAGATTATGGTTTTATTTGGCTGTGGTGGTGATAGAGATAAAAATAAAAGATCACAGATGGCAATGATTGCAGAAAAATATTGTGATGAGATAGTGATAACTTCAGATAACCCTAGGACTGAATCTCTAGATAGTATAATTAATGATATTAGCATGGGATTTTTATATAGCAAGCATACAATAATTAAAAATAGAGAAGAAGCTATTAAATATGCTATCAATAAAATGAATAAAAATTCTATTTTGCTTATTTTAGGAAAAGGTAGAGAAAATTATGAAATAATAGGCAAAACTAAATATGGGCATGATGATATTCAAATTGTAAAAAGAGAATTAAATGAGAGTTGATATTGGAGATAAATTAGTTTTTAGTAAGATTTTCAATCAATTAACTAAATATGATATTTCTTCAATAAAATTTAATGGGATATCTATTGATTCTAGAAAAATTGAAAAAGGAGATATATTTATTGCTTTAAAGGGCCTACAAAGTGATGGCCATGATTTTATAGATAGCTGTTTAAATAAAGGAGCCTCATTTGTAATTAATGAAAAGCATAATGAGCGAAATATGATAAAAGTTGAATCATCAAAAGCTATTATAAAAGATATGGCTATTAAATATAGAAAAAATATGAGATGTAAGGTTGTAGCTATTACAGGATCAAATGGAAAGACTACAACCAAAGAAATGCTGTATCATATATTAAGCTCTAATTATACTATATCATATACGAAAGATAATTTTAATAGTACTATTGGTATGCCAATCTCTGTTTTTTCAATTTCTAATTCAGATGATATATTTTTAGCAGAAATAGGTACAAATCAAAAGGGTGAAATTGCATATTTATGTGAAGTAGCAAAACCTGATTTTGGAATTATTACTAATATAGCTGAAGCCCATATAGCGAACTTTAATAGTTTAGATGAAATATATAAAGAAAAGTTAAATTTATTCAAGTCAGTTTCTAAAGATGGGACAATATTTGTAAATATGGATGATCATTATTTGTCATCTAGTATAGATTCATTGAATTCAAAGAAAATTAAGTATGGATTTAAGAATCAATATGATTATCAAGGGACTTATAGTAATAATGAATCTAATAAATTATCAATTACAAATTTTAATAAATCAGATAGTTTGACATTAAATATTCCTCATTTGAATACTAATATGGCAAAAAATATTTTATGTTCGTTTGCATTAGTATCTGAATTGGGAATTGATATTGCTACATTTAAAAAGCAAATTAATTCTTTTAATATTCCTAATGGGCGAGGAAATTTTATTTATAAAAATAATTGTACTATAATTAATGACACCTATAATTCAAACTATTCCTCGACTATTTCAGGGATTAAATCATTAAATCGTTATAATAATAGAAAAATAGTTGTTTTAGGAGATATGCTAGAGTTGGGGAATAAATCTATTGAATTTCATACAGATATTTTACATCATTTAGTAGAAAATAATATTAAAAATGTATTTTTGTATGGTGAATTAATGGAGTATTTATATAAAGAAGCACAAAACCAAAAAACAGATATTAATATTTTTTATTTTCAAAGTCAGAACGAATTAATTAAGGTTATAAATACGTACATAGTAAAAAATGATTTTATTTATATAAAGGGATCAAGAAGTATGAAAATGGAAAATATAATTAAAGGAATCAAATAATGTTGTATGAGTTATTATATCCATTAAGAGAACATTTTTTTATATTTAATGTATTTCAGTATTTAACTTTTCGTGCAGCTGGAGCTGTTATTACATCTCTTTTAATAAGTTTCTTCATCGGGCCTAAGATCATCCGCACACTCAAAATTCGTCAAATTGGCGAAAAAATCTATAATGGGCCTGAATCTCACCATAAAAAAGAAGGTACACCTACTATGGGGGGGATAATTTTATTATTATCAATTATTCTCCCCTCTATCCTATGGTGTAGATTAGATAATGTATATTTTCATTTAATATTATTTATAACAATCTTCATGGGTTTTATTGGTTTTATTGATGATTATTTAAAGGTGATCAAATCATACAATAAGGGACTTATTGCTAGATATAAGCTTATTGGACAATTTTTATGTGGATCATTATTAGGGTATTATTTGTTGACAAATAATAGCTTTGCTTTTATTATTGAGAATGGGCAGAAAATTAGTATTCCTAATACCGCGATTGCATTACCATTTTTATCTAATGGATTTTATGATTTAGGTTTTTTTTATATACCATTAGTTATAATTATTATTATAGCTTCATCTAATTCTGTAAATCTAACAGATGGGCTTGATGGATTAGCTACGGGATTAGTGGCTATTAGCTGTATGACGTTTTCTGCAATAGCTTATGCAACTAGCCGATATGATTTTAGTGATTATTTAAATATCTTTTTCATTCCTGGTTCTGAAGAATTATTTGTTTTTTCATTAATAATCGTAGGCAGTTGTATTGGATTTTTATGGTTTAATGCATACCCTGCAAAAATATTCATGGGAGATATTGGTTCATTACCTTTAGGTGCGGCCCTAGGTGGATTAGCAATTATTTTTAAGAAAGAAATTTTATTGATTATAATTGGTGGAATATTTGTTTTAGAAGCACTAAGTGTAATTTTTCAAGTAATATACTTTAAAATAACAAAATTGAAATTAGGGAAAGGAAAGAGACTATTTAAAATGGCACCTTTTCACCATCATCTTGAATTGTCAGGATGGCATGAAAGTCAAGTAGTTGTTAGATTATGGATTATTGGTATTTTATTTTCAATATTATCTTTAACTACTTTTAAAATTCAATGATTAATATAAAAAATATAAACCCAGGAGATGTTAAATTAGGTGTTTTGGGTGCGGGGAAGTCTGGCTTATCAGTATCAAAATTAGCAAAGTATTTAGGATTTAATATTTTGCTTAGTGAATCTAATAAACCTCAAAATGAACTTGATCTTAAAGGAATCGATTTTGAAGTAGGGGGGCATACAGATAAAATTCTTGATTCTGATTTAATAATTAAAAGTCCAGGGATACCTAATGATATTAGTATTATTAAAAAAGCTATTAAAAAAAATATTCCAATAATTAGTGAAGTTGAGTTTGCTAGTTGGTTTTCTGATTCGCCAATCATTGGGGTTACTGGAACTAATGGCAAGACTACCACTGTTAATTTAATACATAATATATTTCTAAAAGCTGGCTTTGAATCTATGCTTGGTGGTAATGTAGGTATACCATTTTCGGATAACGTATATAAAGAAATTTTAAGTGAAAATCAAAATGGAATTCATATTTTAGAATTAAGCAGTTTCCAATTAGAACATATACCTCACCTATCTTTAGACGTTGCTTGTATATTAAATATATCTAGAGACCATTTAGATAGATATAATAGTTTTGAAAAATATATTGATACTAAATTAAATATTATAAAAGCAGTTAAGTCAAATGGATTTATTACTTTCAATAATAATGATTCCATTTTAAAAGAAAAAATTATTAATAAACATAATACCATTCCATTTAGTTATAAAGATGTGCAATCTGAAATATTTAAATTAGATGAGATCCATCTTAGAGGAATCCATAATCATAGCAATATTTCGGCTGCTTTAGCTGTCTCTAAGATATATAATATTGATTTTGAAATTTTCATTAAATCAATTAAAGATTTTAAACCATTGCCACATAGAATAGAATATATACTTACATTGAATAAAACTAAGATATATAATGATTCAAAATCAACTAATATAGACTCTATGTCTGTTGCAATTGATGCCTTTAATCAAAATATTGTTATAATTGTAGGTGGTATAGATAAAGAATCATCTGATTTTCTTAATGTATTTAGAGAGTATTCAAATAAAATAACTCATGTTGTTTGTTATGGTGAGAGCGGTCAACTAATCTTTAATCAAATTAAAAATCATATAAAGTCAAGTTATAATAAAAATTTTGAAATTTCAGTTTCTAATGCCTTATCAAAGTGCAAAGGAGATGATGTTTTATTGTTTTCTCCAGGGTGTGCCAGCTATGATCAATTTAAGAATTATATAGATAGAGGGAATAAATTCAAGGAAATTATTTTTGGTTTATCATGATTTAAAAATTAGTATTTCAAATTTTAAAATTATATTATTTGTTATATGTGCTATTGGTATTGTGACACTTTATAGCGCTAGTAGCAATATTGCATTATTAAAATTTTCAGATTATAAACATATATTCTTTAATCAATCCGTAAGATTATTTATAGGATTTATATTATTGTTAATAGCATCTTTTATTGATTATAAATTTTATAAGAAAAATGCTAAATGGATTTTACTGTTTTGTTGGTTTATGCTTTTGATTGGCTATATTACTTCTTATTATGAAAATATAGTAACATCTAGAGGCATAATCCTATTTGGGAAAAACATCTTAACAACATCTGATCTTGCTAAATTTGGAATGATAATTTATTTATCTTCATTTATTGAGCTTAATAAAAGAAAAATAAATGATATTAAAGTTTTATTAAAGGAACTATTTCCCTATCTATCTATTACTTTGCTATTAATTTTCTTCCAACCTGATATGAGTACTACATTTACTATATCAATTATATTATTATTGATCATATATATAGCGGGAATTAGCACTAAATATATATACTCTTTTTTAGTTGTTAGTACATTAATTGTTGCATTTAAAATTATATTTACCCCATTTCAAAGGATAAGATTTTTAAATTGGTGGAGTGGAACTGGAGATGTGCAAAGTAATGCCTCTATTTTAGCTTTATCAAAAGGTGGAATACTGGGGAATGGTTTAGTAGAAAGTGAATTTAGCAAGGGATTATTGCCTGCAGTCCATACTGATTTTATTTTGCCAATAATAGGAGAAGAATTTGGGTTTATTGGTATACTATTTATTTTTATTTTATTTTATTTTTTCATGTTTTATGCAATTAAAATTTTACAGAATATCCCTGATTTATTTGGTTTCTTCCTAGGTTTAGGTATAATTATGAATGTGATAATTTATTTCATAATTAACTCTTCTTATGTAGTAGGTATTTTTCCGACTACAGGTCTACCATTACCATTTATAAGTTATGGTGGCTCTCATTTAGTTTTAACTTTAGGTTCTATGGGAATATTTTTGAATATAGCTAATCAAAATATTAAAAAAAAATGGTGAAATATTAATTATGAATCCTAAAAAAATAAAAGTTTTAATTGCAGGGGGTGGCACTGGAGGACATTTATTCCCAGCTATAGCAATTGGTGATGAATTAAAGAGTAATAATGTTCAAGTCAAGTATATTGGAAGTAAATATGGGATAGAGTCTTCATATCAATTTATAGATAAAGAAGATATTGTATTGTTAAATCTAAGAGGAATACAAAGGTCTTTAAGTATTAAATCAATTATAAGAAATTTAGCATTACCATTTAGAATAATTAAAAGTTTTTATATAGTTAATAAAATAGTAAAAAAATTTAATCCAGATATGATAATTGGGACAGGTGGCTATTCATCTGCAATACCATTATATATTGGAATTAAAAATAAGATCTTAACAGCAATTCAAGAACAAAATGTAATTCCTGGGATGGTCACTAGAAAATTTTATAATAAAGTCGATTTCATCTTCACATCATTTGAAGAAACAAATAAATATCTAGATAACAATAAAATATTATTTACTGGCAACCCAATTAGATCAATAATAAAAAAAACAAATATAGAAAAAGCTAAAAAAAAAATAGGGTTAGAGGCTGAAAGATTTACTATCCTTATAATAGGTGGAAGTCAAGGGGCAAAATCGATAAATAAGCATATTGCAAAAGAGTATAAAAAATATCTAGATAATAATATTCAAATAATTTGGCAAATTGGTAAAAATTCAGATAATTTGATAAATGGTATATCTAGTTCTAGTATTAAAATCTTTGAATTTATCAATGAAATGGATTTGGCTTATTCAGCCTCAGACTTGATTATATCTAGAGCTGGAGCAACGGCAATTTCTGAAATTTTATTTTTAGAAAAACCTTCCATATTAATACCATATCCATATTCAGCTAATAACCATCAAGAAATTAATGCAGATACTTTAGAGAAAAAAAATACTGCAATTAAAGTTAATGAAGAAGAATTTAAAAAAGGAAAGTTAGAAGAGATGATATTTGAGTTATCAAAATCTAGTTCTAAAATTAATTTTTATATTAATAATATAAAAAAAAATTCTATGCAAAATTCTTCCTATTTAATAAGACAACATATTATGGATGCAATAAATGCTAGGTGAAATTAAAAAAATACATTTTGTAGGGGTTGGTGGTATTGGTATGAGTGGCATGGCAGAGCTTCTATTTAATCTTGGATATAAAATTTCTGGATCAGATTTAAAGCAATCAAGTATTACTAATAACCTTAATAAGATAGGTGTAAAAGTTTTTATTGGACATAATGAAAATAATATTAAAGATATAGATTTGCTTGTTTATTCTTCTGCGGTAAACTTAGATAATGTAGAAATTGTAAAGGCTGAAAATAATAATATTCCCTATATAAAAAGAGCTGAGATGCTTGGGGAATTATTAAAAGTAAAGAGTAATAGTATTGCTGTAGCTGGAACTCATGGTAAAACTACTACCACTTCAATGCTCGGGGTAATATTAAATACAGCAAAAATAGATCCTACGATTGTAGTTGGTGGTATAGTGCAAGATTTTAAAACAAATTCAGTTTTAGGTAAAGGTGATACTATTATTGTTGAGGCTGATGAATATGATAAAACGTTATTATCATTAAAACCTAATATGTCAATAGTGACTAATATAGACCTTGAGCATATTGATTGCTATCCAAATATTGATAATTTAAGAGAGACATTTTTAAGTTTTTTAAATTCAATTCCATTTTTTGGTATGAATGTAATTTGCTATGATGATCAAAATATTAGGCTAATTATTAAAGATATAAAACGTCCATATATTAAATATGGATACTCTAATGAATGTGATGTTAGATATGCTAATCCAAAATTTGATAGTTTAAAAACTTCATATGATTTATTTGTTAACAATAATAAAGTGTCTAGAATAGCTTTGAAAGTCCCAGGAAAGCATAATATACTTAATTCTTTGGCAGCTATTTGTATAGCTCTTGAGATGGAAATTCCTATTGATGTAATTAAAAAGGGTTTATTTAAATATGAAGGTGTTAAAAGAAGATTTGAAATAAAGGAAAAAATTTCCAATTCAAATAGTAAGATATATATAGTAGATGATTATGCACACCATCCATCTGAGATTAAGGCAACTATCGAAACGGCCAAATCTAATTTTAATTTAGATAAACTAATTATTGTTTTTCAGCCACACCTATATTCAAGAACAAAAACTTTCTATAAAGAATTTGCCGATTCGCTTTCAAAATCAGATGTGGTAATATTGACAGACATATATCCATCAAGAGAGAAAAAACTTGATAATATTAATTCAAATATGATTTTTGAAAGATTAGATGATAAAATAGATTCATATTTATTATCAAAAACTAAAATAGCTAAGAAAATTCAAGAAATTATTTCTAATAATCAGGATACTATGGTAATAGTTATGGGGGCTGGTGATATAAAAAATATCATTCCTAAGATTAAAAATGCTATTATAAATAAAGAAGATTTTAATGCTAAATAAAAATATGATTATATATAATATCCTAATATTAGGTTCTATTTTTATATTAATTTTAGGATGTATTAGATATTCTAATTCAAATTTGTTTTTATGTAATAACATAATTATTGCAGGATGTGATTTAAGTAATGAACAGAATATAAAAAATCAATTTGAATATTTAAAAAATAAATCAATTCTTGATTTAAATAAAAATGAAATAATTACAAAATTAATTAATAATGACTTTATTTCATCTGCAGATATAGCAATAATACTTCCCAATACTATTATAATTAGCATATTAGAAGTCGAACCAATTAGTATAATTAAACTTCATAATAGTAGCTTTTTAGTTGATGCAAATAGTAATGGATATTTATACAATGATAAATCCTCTGTGATTCTTGGAATTCCGGTTATATATGCTAGTAATATAGATAATCTTAATAATGCATTTAAAAGTCCCGAATATGAATTTTTAAAAAATATTTATTTAGATTATTATTCCTTATATGAAAAAATCAATCATATGAAAATTTTAAATAGTAAAATTGTAGCTTCTTTTAATATTAATAATGATAATAGCATAGTTTATTTTGATTCTAGTGATTTTTATAAACAAATACAATATTTTGATTCTTTTTTACATACTTTAGATCGTTTAGATCAAAAGTATTATTATGAGTATATAAAATTTTCAGGAGAAACAATAGTAGTAAAAGAAGAAAGGAATATTTGATTTAATGAGTAAAGAAACTATAATAACAGGAGTAGATATTGGTACGACTAAGGTTGTAGCAGTAATTGCAAAATTGGTTTTTGAAGAAGATAATCAAGAAAGTAATGTGGAAATTTTAGGGATTGGAGAGCACCCGTCTTATGGCTTGAAAAAAGGAATAGTTGTAGATATAAAAAAAACTACTAACTCTTTGGAACGAGCAATAAATCTGGCAGAAGAGACTTCTGATGTAGAAGTAGATATAGATAATGTTTATGTAGGAATAACAGGTGATCACATAAAGGGTATAAATTATACAGGTAAAGTACCTATTAGTAATTCATCTCAAAACACAGGAGTTGGAAGTGAAATACTTGATAAGGATTTAGAGAGAGTATTAGAGGCTGCTCGTGCAATAAACATACCTCCAGGACGAAGGATTTTGCATACTTTATCTCAATCATATGAGGTGGATGATAGAAGGGGGATTAGAAATCCCGTGGGCTTATGTGGTAACACGCTTGGTGTTAATGTTCACCTTGTTACTAGCCATGAAAATGTAGAAAAAGATATTGAAACATGTTTTAAAGCATTAGGAATAAAAATAAGAGAATTTGTTTTGGAACCTTTAGCATCAGCTTATTCTGTACTGGATGAAAATGAAAAAGATTTAGGTGTTGCGCTTATTGATATTGGAGGGGGGACAACAGATATATTAGTTTACTATGATAATGGGATACAGCGATCAGTGGCAATACCTGATGCTGGACAAAATATTACTTTAGATATTTCCCATCGATTTAAAACAGATTTAAAGCAAGCAGAGGAATTAAAACATTTATATGGAATATCAAAAGTAGAGCTAGCAAATGAAGAAACTAATATTGAACTTAAAGGTATAAGAGGTAGAGATTCAGTTATAATATCTCAAAAAATGTTATCTGAAGTCATAGAACCTAGAATGCGTGAGATATTAACTCTTTCATATGAGGAAATAAAGAAAAGTAATATTGCTAGTAAGCTTAATTTTGGAGTTGTTATAACAGGTGGGGGAGCACAACTGAAGAATTTGATCGATCTAGCTCAAGAAGTATTTAGTATGCCTGTTAAAATAGGTTATCCAGAATTAATTGATAATGATACTGCTCATTATAATGATAATCCAAGATATGCAACAGCTATTGGAATTATAAAATATGCAAAAATTTCTCCAGAAATAAATATAGATAAAAAAACAGGAAACTTTCAAAAAATAGTTAATATAATTAAACGATTAACTAATTGGTATTGATTGACAATCTATCTAATAATAGATAGTTGGCCTATTTCTTCATAGGTATTATTATTAAATATTATTTTCATTGAGTATAAATAAGTACCATTAGGTAATAAATTATAATCTGAATCTTTACCATCCCATTCTATATTAACAAAATTGCTAAATGAATCAGTTTCTTTATTAATTTGATTAACTAATATTCCACTTTGAGTATAGATATTTATTTGAGTATTTATTTGAGTCGGTGAAAAATCTTGAATTTGATATGTGAAAAATGTTCTACTTGAAAAAGGATTAGGGAAATTATATACATTGAAAATTTGTTTATTATTAGATTTAGGTATGATATTTATAGTTAAACTATCTAACGATTTATTATTAGCATTATCCCAAGATTCTACAATTAATTTAGACTCATGATTTAGATTTTCTGGTAGATTTACGCTGAATGAAATTCCATTACAATTATCTAAAAATATATAATTTTGATTATCAATTAAGTAGTTTAAATCATTTGTAGTAGTAAATCCATATCTAGTACCATGACCTATGTTGTTAGAAGTATTAATACCATTCTCATCTGTAATTTGTACTATTATATTTGAATTGCTTGATATGTATGAATTAGTTTCCAAATTAGTATTATTTAGTAAGAAGTTTATATTTGGTGGAGTCGTATCTATATCATTAATTTGATTTTCATTAATATTTATTACATCTATTAAATTTGATATAGATATAAAATTATTTAAATCAATATTTTCTGAATAATACTTTATAAATACTGATTTATTACTCATATCCTTTGATACAGTAAAGCATGTTTCATTTATATATTGACTATGATAGATTGATTCTGGAGATGGCGTGAATTCTAATATTATATTATCTTGTTCAAATGAAATAGTTATTTCTTCTTGATATTCTAATATTTCGATATATGAGTATTCTGCTGCACTATTAAAGTTATATGTCTCTAATATATTAATTTCATTAGGTATATTGATATCTAATAAATTGCTAATTAATTCTTTTTTTGGGAATGGTAAGGGGATAGCAGGATCTCCCAATATATCAAATAAGTACCCTCCATTACATGATAAAGAATAATGAGAATTAGTTAATGAATTTTTAGCATTAAGAAATATATCTCCTAATCTTAATCTCGTATCTTCACCTTCTATATTGAGTTTGATACTTTCAAATAATTCTTCTGTAAATGCTTTATTTACACTTTCATTTATTGATCTTGCAGCGCCTATAATAGAAATTGCTCCGTTTGTTTCAAACAAGAGTGCTTCAGCCATAGAATCAGCATTATCATATCTTCCAAATGAGCATGTCCCCGCAACCCAAATAGGTAATTTATTATGTTTAATATCTATTAAATTTATATCTCTATCTTTATTTATTATATGCTCAGCAGACCATTTTTCTGGGTCCCCATGTCCAATATAATTAATTAATGCTACTCCATTATTTAGATTAGAAATAATATCATTTGTTAAATCAGGTAATCTTCTTTCACCACCAGAATATACGGATTCATACATTGGGCCATATAAAGTTTTTGAAAAAGTTATTTCTGATATTTTTTTATATATTAAATCTGAATTTTGTGTATGTCTAATTTCATCTTCTATATCTGCTCCATTTTTATTTTCATCATCGGATACAAGTAAAATTTTACTTCTCCATTCTCCATAGTCTTGATTCTCTAAATAATTTCTTAGTTTATTTATATATATCATAGCTTGATTTAAATTTGATGCAGGTATGCGACCAGTAGCAAGTCTAGGATTATTCATTGAGTTGGGGGAATTGAGAAAATTATTTGAATTTTCTGAGCTATAATAATCATCAGTAGGGTACCCTAAATATTGATTATCATCACCACAAGGAACCTCCTTTGTAAAAAAAGATGAATTATTTTCATCTCCAAGAATTAATAAATATTTCAGATTTGGATTATTAGAAATTTGACTATCTACCAATTCATTTATTTCTAAGTTAGACATAGATTCAATAATTTCAATTTCTACATCTAAATAGTATGCTTTTTGTGTATCAGAGGAATATATATCTTGAATCTCTATAGCAGCATCTAATAGGGATGAGGGGGTTAATATTAAATAATCAAATGCAAATAGTAGATTCAATGATAAATAAGAAATAATAATAATTCTATTTTTAGAATTCGTCATAATTGTCCTAATTTACGCCTAAGTTAGTAATAACTTACAATTACAATTTGTTCCATTCTTTTATTATGACATTTAATATTGATAAAATTAAAACTTTTTACTCCAACCTCGATTCTAGGATAACTAAAACTAGAGCCAAAATTAAACGCCCATTAACATTAACTGAAAAAATTTTATTTTCTCATTCAGAAAAAATAAACAATTATTCTAGAGGTAATGATTATGTCGATTTTTTCCCAGATAGAGTTGCTATGCAAGATGCAACAGCTCAAATGGCTCTTCTGCAATTTATGATGGCAGGGAAAAATGAGGTATCAGTTCCCTCTACAGTTCACGCAGACCATCTTATTCAAGCTAAAATTAAATCTGATATTGATTTAAAAAATGCTTTAGATGTAAACTCTGAGGTTTATGATTTTCTTTCCTCTGTATCTAAAAAATACGGTATAGGTTTTTGGAAACCGGGAGCAGGAATTATACATCAAGTAATTTTAGAAAATTATGCTTTCCCTGGGGGCATGATGATTGGGACAGATTCACATACTGTTAATGCTGGAGGCTTAGGGATGGTTGCCATTGGAGTAGGTGGCGCTGATGCAGTAGATGTGATGGCTGGTATGTCTTGGGAACTAAAATTCCCTAAAATTATAGGTGTAAAGCTAACAGGTCAACTTAATGGATGGGCTTCAGCAAAAGATGTAATACTTAAGTTGGCAGGTATATTGACAGTTAAAGGTGGAACAGGTTCGATCATTGAATATTTTGGGGAAGGTGCAAATTCACTTTCCTGTACAGGAAAAGGAACAATATGTAATATGGGGGCAGAAGTAGGAGCTACAACTTCAACTTTTGGTTATGATGATTCAATGAGGAGATATTTATGTTCTACAGGTAGAAAAGATGTTGCAGAATTAGCAGATGTAGTTAAACATAATCTTATTGCAGACCCAGAAGTACATTTAAACCCCAGAGAATATTTTGATGAATTAATAGAAATTAATTTGTCCGAATTAGAGCCTCACTTGAATGGTCCTTTTACACCTGATAAAGCTACTCCGATTTCAGAGATGAAAAATGAAGCTAAAAAAAATAACTGGCCAACGAAGGTTGAAGTTGGTTTGATTGGTTCTTGCACAAATTCTTCATACGAGGATATCTCTCGATCTGCATCTATCGCAAAACAAGCTTCTGAAAAAAAACTTAAAACTAAATCAAAATTTCATATCACTCCAGGTTCAGAACAGGTTAGATATACAATCGAAAGAGATGGGTATATTAAAGTTTTTAATGATATAGGTGGTAGCGTATTTGCTAATGCTTGTGGGCCTTGCATTGGTCAATGGTCTAGAGAAGGGGCGGATAAAGAGCAGAAAAATACTATCGTACATTCATTTAATAGAAATTTTACAAAAAGAGCAGATGGGAATCCAAATACCCATGCCTTTGTAGGTTCACCTGAATTGGTTACAGCATTAGCTATCTCCGGAGATTTATCGTTTAATCCATTAAAAGATAAATTAATTAATGAAGATGGTGATCAAGTTTTACTTGATCCTCCTACAGGATTTGAATTGCCTGAAAATGGATTTGATGTGATTGATAATGGGTACCAAGCTCCTAATTCGGAGATAAAATTACCTTCATTAGATATAAAAGATATTAAAATTAAAGATGGTTTTTTTGAAGATAATAGTTTTGTTGAAAAAATTTCTAAAGTTTTAAATGCAATTAAAAATGAAGCCGATGAAACTAAAGAAATGGTTTCATTGATAAAAAAATACTTAGAAAATCATGAGGATTTCAGTGCAGAAGATCAAGAATCAGTAAAAACTCAATTAAAAGATTTAATGAAATTAGCTGGGTTATCAATACCTGCAATCATTCCATTGGTAAAGTTTACAATACCTTTCATTATTAAATTAGGTGAAAAATTAGATATAGATGTACTCCCTACTTCATTTAACTCTACAATTGAAATTAAAATTAAAATTGATTCTAAATCTAGTAGACTTCAGCTATTGGAGCGATTTTCTCCTTGGAATGGTCAAGACTATAAAGATTTGAAATTACTAATTAAAGCAAAAGGTAAGTGTACCACTGACCATATATCAATGGCTGGTCCCTGGTTGAAATATAGAGGTCATTTAGAAAATATATCTAAAAATTTATTATTAGGAGCTACAAATGAATTCAATGATACTGTTAACTCTGTACTCAATCCAATAACGGGTAAATATTCTGAAACTCCTGAATTAGCATTTTATTTTAAAAATAATAATTTCTCATCAATTATTTTTGGTGATGAAAATTATGGTGAAGGCTCTTCTCGAGAGCATGCAGCAATGGAACCGAGATTTGTTGGAGTTAAAGCGGTTGTCGTAAAATCTTTTGCTAGAATTCATGAAACTAATTTGAAGAAGCAAGGGATTTTAGCATTAACATTTGATAATAAGAATGATTACGATAAAATAAGAGAAACGGATACTTTTGATATTAATGGTCTTCAAAATTTTTCTCCAAAAGAAAATCTTCAATTAATTATTAATCATATAAATGGTGAAACAGAAAAAATATCATTGAAGCATACATTTAATAAGAATCAAATAGAATGGTTTAAGGCTGGCAGTGCTTTAAATTTAATAGCTAAAAAAAATGTCAGCTAAAAATATTGCACTTATAACAGGAGCCTCATCTGGTATAGGTGCTGCTATCTCAAAAAAACTTTCAAGTCAAAATTATCAAGTTATACTATCTGCTAGATCAGTTAATAAATTAAATGATTTAAATGAAGAATTGAAAAGTCTTGGTTATAAAACTTTTGCTATACCATGCGATGTCTCAATCGCAGAAGATGTAAAAAAATTATATAGAGAATGTTCTAAAATTGGATTTGTTAATTGTATTATTAATAATGCTGGACTTGGAAAGTTTTCAGATATTACAGATGTGACTGATTTAGATTGGAATAAACAATTAGATACAAATTTAAAAGGTCCTTTTCTTATAACTAGACAATTCGTAAAAGATATGATAGATAAAAAAGAAGGAAAAATTTTATTCATTAATTCTGTTGCTGGTAAATATGGATACCCTTTTTCAGCTGCTTATGTAGCATCAAAGTTTGGATTAAAAGGTTTAGCTGATTCTCTTAGGAATGAATTAAGAAAACATAATATAAAAGTTATTTCAATCCATCCTGGCGCAATTGATACAAATTTTTGGGATAATGTTAAGGCTGATTTTCCTAGGCGTGAAATGCTTTCTGCTGAAGATATTGCGAGCTCAGTAGTTCATGCGGTAAACGCACCAAGCTCAGTAGTTCTCGAAGAAGTTGTAATTAGAAGAACTGCTGGTGATTTTTAATAAATTTTTATTTAAAATCATTTTTTTCATTTCTCTTGTAGAGTAATTCATCTTTTATTAAATTTCTCAGCTTTAATAAAATTTGTTTTTTGAGAAGAAAATGTTAGAACAATTACAAGAACATCTATCAAAAGTTATTAAAAATGTTAAAGGACAGGGTAAAATCTCCGAGTCAAATATATCTGATACTCTTAGAGAAATTAGAATTGCTCTTCTTGAAGCAGATGTCAATTTAAGTGTTGCTAAGAAATTTGTTGAGCATGTTAAGAAAAAAGCTTTAGGAGAGAAAGTACTTAATTCAGTTTCTCCTGGTCAACAGTTTACAAAAATTTTATTTGATGAATTAAAGTTTTTTTTAGGAAATGAATCAGATGATTTGAATTTTAGTAGCTCAGGTATGACTGTGATTGTTTTGGCTGGACTTCAGGGTTGTGGTAAAACTACAACATGCGCAAAACTAGCGTGTTTTTTGAAAAAAGATAAAGGTAAGAACCCCTTTTTGATTGCTGCTGACTTGCAAAGGCCTGCCGCGATTGATCAATTAGTTAAATTAGGTAAAGGCATTAATGTTGAAGTCTATGCTGAAAAAATTAAAAATCCAATTAAAGTTGTAGAATCAGGTTTGTTGGAAGCAAAAAAACTAAACAAAGATGTCATTATTATTGATACTGCAGGTAGATTGCATGTAGATGATAATATGATGAATGAATTAAAGTCAATTATTGAAATATCTAATCCTACTGAAGTTTTATTTGTTGCAGATGGGATGTCAGGTCAAGATGCAGTTAATTCATCTAAATCATTTAATGATGCTATGGATATTTCAGGTATTATATTAACTAAAATGGATGGAGATGCTAAAGGTGGTGCTGCATTATCAATAAAGGATGTAATTGGTAAATCAATAAAATTTATTGGCACAGGTGAAGCAGTTAGTAATTTAGATAAATTTCATCCGGATAGATTTGCTAGTAGAATTTTAGGTATGGGAGATGTAGTTTCTTTAGTTGAAAAAGCTCAATCTATTGTTGATAAGGATGAAGCAGAAAAGCTAGAAAGTAGAATAATGAATAATCAATTTTCATTAGTTGATTTTCAAAGCCAAATACAGCAAATTAAAAAAATGGGTCCTTTGTCAGAAGTTATGAATATGATTCCAGGAATGAAAAATATAAAAACTTCTGATTTATCTGATGATAATTTGAAATGGACAGAAGCTATTATATCTTCAATGACTATTAAAGAAAGAATGGATCCTGATATTATTAACGGGTCTAGAAGAAAAAGAATTGCAAATGGTAGTGGTAGATCAGTCCAAGAAATTAATTCGCTATTAAAGCAATATAAGCAAATGAAAAATATGATGAAAACAATTGGTAAGAATAATCGGAAATTTAATTTCCCATTATTTAAAAATAAATAGGAGGTTATTTAATTGTCAGTAAAATTAAGATTTAAAAGATTAGGAAGGAAAAAGAGACCATTTTATAGATTGGTAGCAATCGATCATAGAAAAAGAAGAGATGGTCGTGAAATAGAAAGATTAGGATGGTATAATCCAAGTAGTATTGATGTCTCATTTAAAATGAATGAAGATAGATTGGTTTATTGGCTTGATAAGGGTGCGATTCCTTCAATGACAGTTAAAAACTTATTAGGTAAAATAGGGTTTAATCATAAATATCATTTAATAAAAGAAGGGAAATCTGCTGATATTATAGAAAAAGAAATGCAAGAATTCTTAGAGCGTCAAGAAGAAAGAGATAAAAGGAAAGAAGAAAAGAAAAAGCTGAAGAAAGAAAAAGATAAAGTTACAGTAACAGATCAAGAAGCTCCAGCGGAAGAAGCTGCTGCGGAAGAACCTCCAGCAGAAGAAGCT
>CEVN01158901.1_pt1 | contig 38124 bp, 34 predicted proteins | sample 427041 | NCBI WGS metagenome assembly CEVN01 (sample SAMEA2623463, study PRJEB7988) | marine metagenome | biome: marine biome (ENVO:00000447); feature: surface water layer (ENVO:00002042); material: "saline water (ENVO:00002010), including plankton (ENVO:xxxxxxxx)" | depth 5 m
AAGCTGCATCATCTGCATTTCCACTTTTTACAGGTTTTTGCTCTTTATCTTTTGATGATGAAGTTTGATCAGTTCCACCAAAACCACCAAGTATTACATTAAAAAAAGAACGGTTCATACCTTTGCACATTATATATGATAAAATAGCTCCGGAAGAACCAACTAGAGCTCCTGTAATTATCAATGCAGTATTTTCCAATGTAAAACCAATTCCTGCTGCTGCCCAACCAGAATATGAATTAAGCATGGATATAACAACTGGCATATCTGCTCCACCTATTGGAATAATCAATAAAACCCCAAGTAAAAATGAAATTATAATAAGAGTCCAAAACCATGTATCTATTTGTGTTCTGCATAAATAGAAAATTAGACCTATCAAGATTAAACCTAAAGCCAAATTCAATAAATGTTGGCCTACAAAAGTAATCGGGGAACCAGACATAATTCCTCTTAGTTTTAAAAAAGCTATAACAGAACCTGTAAAAGTTATAGCTCCTATTGCTGCTCCCAAAGACATTTCAATTAAACTAGCAATTTTGATATTTCCTGGAGACCCTAAATTAAAAACTTCTGGATTTAAAAATGCTGAAATTGCTACAAAAACTGCCGCTAGACCAACTAAGCTATGAAAACCTGCAACAAGTTCTGGCATTGCAGTCATAGGTATTTTATATGCAATAAATGCTCCTATAGAACCACCAATTAATAAAAATACTAAAACATATAAAAATCCTGTTGAAAAGTTTCCTATTGATAAAAAAGTAACTCCTATAGCAATTGCCATTCCAATAATTCCAAAAAAATTTCCTTGTCTTGAAGTTTCTGGTGAAGAAAGTCCCCTTAAAGCCAGGATAAATAAGATGCCAGAGATCAAATAAAAAATTGCTAATAAATTTGCTGACATAACTACTTTTTCTTCTTTTTCTTTTTGTACATTGCTAGCATTCTTTGTGTTACAAGAAACCCACCAAAAATATTTACTGCTGCTAAAATAATTGCTAAAAATCCAAAAATATTTGCATTATCAAATATATTAACAGAACTCCCTGCTAGAGCTGCAATAATTGCACCTACTATAATTACTGAGGAAATTGCATTTGTCACTGACATAAGAGGTGTATGCAATGATGGGGTAACACTCCAAACTACATAATATCCAATAAATATTGAAAGAATAAATATACTTAATCTAAAAATAAAAGGGTCTATTTCCATATCACTTTACTATAGTTTTATTTAATATTTCATCTTCCATATTAATATTCAATTTATTGTTTTTTTTATCGTAAAGATTTAAAACAAAATTAAATAAATTTTTAGCATATAAATTTGATGCAGATACGGGAAGCTTATTTAATATATTTTTTTCTCCAAGTATTGTAACTCCATTTTTTTGGATAACTTCATCGACTTTAGTATATGCTGAATTTCCACCTTGAGATGCTGCAAGATCATATATTACTGATCCGGGTTGCATTTGTTCGATCATTTTTTCTTTTATTATTAATGGAGCTTTTTTGCCTGGAATAAGCGCTGTACAAATAACAATATCAATTTTCTTTAATGTCTCTGCTAGAAGATGCTCTTGTTTTTTTTTAAATTCATCTGAGGCTTCTTTTGCATAACCTCCTTCTGTCTCTAAATTTTCTGAACCTTCAACAACTAAAAATTTTCCACCCAAACTTTCAACTTGTTCTTTTGATGCTATTCTTACATCAGTTGCAAAAACTATAGCTCCCATTCGCTTTGCTGTTGCTATAGCTTGGAGTCCAGCAACTCCAGCTCCAACAACTAATACTTTTGCTGCAGATATTGTTCCTGCAGCAGTCATCATCATTGGAATTGCCTTTTTAAATTCTGCAAATGAGTCTATTACTGCTTTGTATCCAGCTAAGTTTGCTTGGGATGAAAGAATATCCATAGACTGTGCTCTCGTAATTCTTGGAAGTAGCTCAAGAGAAAAAATAGAAATATTTTTAGATTTAAATTTAGAAATTTTTTCTTGATTTTGGTTAGAATTAAAATTCCCAATAAGAACTTTATTTTCATTAAAAAATTCAAGATTATTTTCCTCTGGTAAATTTAATTGCAAAATAAGATGTGACTCTTTTAAAATATTTTCCTTTTGTTTAATTTTGCAACCCTCATTTACAAAATCATTATCTGAAATACCCAAATGAGATCCAAATCCACCTTCAACAAAAACCTCAAATCCACTATTGATATATTTTTTTGCAATATCAGGTGTTATGGAAATTCTTTTTTCTATTTCCTTATTTTCTGATATTGAACCAATTATCATAAAATAAAAAAATTATTTCTGTCTAGCTTTAAACTTTGGGTTTTTTTTATTTATTATATAAACTCTACCTCTTCTTCTAACTAGCTTTGAATTAAGGTCTCTTTTTTTTAAAGATTTTAAAGAACTTGCAATTTTCATAATAATAAAAACTTCATAAACGAAGACTTATAATTTTTCAAACAAATTTTTAACGCACTAATCTTTAGTTTGTTTAAAAATTATATCTGATATGACTTTATACCCATATTCTGTATAATGACCATACATATTAAAAGGAAATAATTTTAATTTGTCTACATTCTCATTTTCAAATTCTTCTTTAATATCTATAATTCTTAAATTTAATTTTTGAGCTTCCTGGATTACTTTTTTATACATTTCTTCATCATAATTTGACTGATAATTTTGATACTGAGGCAAATAAACGAAATAAAAATTACTTCCATTTTTTTTTGAAAAATCATTAGCTAACTTTAATATTTGAGAAAATTGTGGCTTTATTTCAAAAGTATATGTAGAAAAAAGTAATCTAGTATTATAAAATTTTAAAAATTTTAATAAATCAAATTTTCCTGTTTCTCTACCTTTTGATAAATTAAATTCTAATTTATCATGAACAATTCTATTTATTTCACTCTGAAAATTAATCAAATTCTGTTTGAAATTTTGATCATTAAAATATTTTAGTAAAATTTTATTTTCTAATTCAGTTTCTAAATTTCTGAGATCATTATCAGTAAAAACCCATATAATATTTTTTGTATTGGGTTTTAAATATTCTTTTAAAGTAGCAAACTCCAGTAGAGGACCATTTCCACCAAATCCAAGATTAATAACTGGTTTGTTTGAGAGAGTTCTTAAATTAGATGCAATGTCATATGGTCTATTAACACAATCTCCATGAACAAAAGAGTCTCCAATTAAAGTATACTCAATTTCATTTTCATTCCATTGATCATCAGGGTTATTAAAGCCATATCTATCACTTAAAAATATAGAATAATAACCATTTTCATTACAATTAATTGTTTTAAATTTTGAAACACCAGACAAAGGTAATATTTTTAGGCTTTTGTCATTTAAAAAAATTGAAGGTTCAATATCTAAAGTTAATTCCTCTAATTCTCTTTTATCGAAATAAATTTCACTTCTATCTCTTAAATCATAATTTTTGCTAGTCTTATCTTTATAAATTTTTGCAGCTTTTCTAACTTCTTGGTAGGCAGGCTTAGTAAAAAAATTATTTTGATAAGTATAATATAGTTCAAAAGCATATATTGAAAAAGAAATGCTTATTAGAGTTATAAAAAAATATAATTTAAATTTATAATCCAAATAAAATGATATAATAGATAAAAAAATTAAGAGTGATGAAATGTAATAATATATTTTATAATAATCTCTATTATTTCCATTATATAAAATTTCACTTCTATAAGTTACATAAATTAATAAAGTTAAAGATATTATTAAAAAAAACCTAGAAAAATATTTATTAATCATTTTACAAATTTAAATAGATGTTATTTAAAATTTCTTTTATTTATTTTTTTAAGTCTAAAATTATCAATGTAATCTTTAAGATTTATTTTACCATATCTTTTATGTATTTTGTTATTTAAAGACATATTAGTCAATTCTGATGCAAATCTCTCTCCATCCCTCTTGGGTAAATATTTAATATTTGAATTAAACATTTTAGCAACATTTAGAATTGAGTGAGTTTTTTTATGAGAAATACTATAGTGTAAACACTTGTTCCTCTTCCATGCTTCATAACATACTTTTATAGTATCTTTTATGTGAGTAAATCTTCTAGTTTGTGTTCCTGGTTTTACAACAGTTAATGGTAATTTCTTATCATATTGATTTTCAAATATCCCAATAACAGTGGACATTTCTCCAGTTTTAATATGTCTCGGTCCATAAACATTATAAAAATAAATTATTTCATATTTAAAATTAAACCAATTTTTAAGGTTTTCTAATAATTCAAGATTTTTAGATTTTGTAAAAGAATATGGTGAAAGATTTTTATTTTTACCATCATTTCCAAAACTTGCTGAAGTTGCAGAATATATAAGTTTAATTTTATTATCTAAACAAAACTTAAAAATTGATTTACTTCCTAAAGAATTTGAGTCATAACATTCGTTAAATTTTTTAAAACTTTGAAAGATTCTAGAAAATTCTCCAAAATGAAATAAACAAGATATATTCTTTTTATATTTTTTTAGAATTTTTTCTATATTTTTTGTATTCCCATTTATATATTTTGTTCTTGAATTGATTATGTGATTTTTTTTAGATCCACTAGAGTAATTATCTAAACTGATTATTCTATACTTTGTTTTACTTAATAAATATTCAATTAGGTTTGAACCAACAAATCCAGCCCCACCGGTTACGACGATTATTTTTTTCATCAAGGTTTTTTAGCCTGGCAACGTCCTACTCTTCCATGTCTTAAGACAAAGTACCATCGGCGCTGAAAGGCTTGACTTCCGAGTTCGGAATGGGATCGGGTATTACACTTTCGCAATAATCACCAGGCAAATCTTTATACAATTTTAAAATATCAATTCAAGTATTTTGTATTATTTTTTTAACTAAAATATCTATATTTAATTAAGGTTTTTAAGGCTAGAATCCCATCCTTAAAAGAAATTTTTTTTCCTTTATCATATGATCTGCCTTTATATCTTATTGGAACCTCAATTATATTTTCTCTCATTTTTGAAATTTTAGTTGTAACCTCTGGACAAAAGCTAAAATCATTTTCTTTAAGAGTTATTTTTTTAAATAATACTGATCTGAAGACTTTATAACATGTGTGCGCATCTGTAAGATTTTGTTTATTTATTAAATTTGAAAAAATTGTTAAAATTTGATTTGCAAATACTCTAAAATTTGAACTAAAGTTATTTTTATAATATCTGCTTTTATTTAAAACTCTAGACCCATAAACTACATTTGAATATTTGTTTTTAATTGGTTGAATCAATTTCTTATAATCTTCTGGATAATATTCTAAATCTGCGTCTTGGATAATTACTATATTTCCTTTAATAAATTTTTTAGAACTTTTAATTGCAGCTCCTTTGCCAAAATTTTTTTTATGAAGAATTAATTTATTAAAATATTTTTTTCCTTTTTTTTTAAGTATTTCCCTTGTTCCATCATTAGAAAAATCATCAATAACAATAATTTGGGTCTTAATTTTTTGTTTTTTTATTTTTTTTAAAATTTTTAATATGGTTTTTTTTTCATTATAACAAGGAACTATTACTGTAACTAACATAATATTTAACCATACTTACGTGTAAAATCTTTTAAAGTTAATTTTAATCCCTTATTAAGAGATGTTTTTGAATGCCAACCTAAAGATCTAGCTAAATTTACATTTAAAAGTTTTCTTTTGATTCCATCGGGCATCTTACGATTTGTTTTTATCTTTGTTTTAAAATTTAAATATTTTATTATAAATTTTGCATAATTTATAATTGTATCATCTCTGCCTGTACCAATATTTATTAAATTTTTTTTAGTTTTTTTACCCATAAAATAAATACATGCATCCGCAATATCATCAACATAAATTAATTCTCTTTTTGGTTTTCCTGAACCCCAAATCTCTACTGATTTTTTTTTAAATTTTTTTGCAAAATATATTTTTTTTATAAGAGCAGCAAAGAAATGTGAATTTTTACTATCATAATTATCGTTTAGACCATAAGAATTGCATGGCATTAGACACTTATAATTCGTTCCATATTGGATATTATAGTTTTCACATAGTTTTATTCCTGCTATTTTTGCTACAGCGTAAGGTTCATTTGTATATTCCAATTTTCCAGTTAATAACATTTCTTCATTTATAGATTTTGAAATATTTGATGGATATATACAGCTAGATCCAAAAAAGATTAAGTTTTTAATACCATTTATAAATGACCCGTGTATTAAATTATTCTGAATTGTCAGATTCTCATAAATAAATTTACCTCTATACTTGCTATTTGCATAAATACCTCCAACTCGAGCTGCTGCAATAATAACTATATTTGGTTTTTTTTTTTTTAAAAATTTAAATACTTGTGATTGATTTAATAAGTTTAATTTTTTTTTATTTTGAATAATTATATTTTTAAATCCTTTTTCAATTAATTTTCTTTTTATAGCAGATCCAAGATGACCATTGTGTCCAGCTAAAAAAATTTTTGAGTTTTTATTAATCATTATGAATTAACTCATAATCTATCATTTCTTTAATTAATTGAGTTAAATTTCTCTTTGGTTTCCAATTTAAAATTTTTTTAGCTTTAGAATAATTTCCTCTTAAGTTTTGAACTTCTAAAGGTCTAAAATATCTTTTATCAACTTTAATAATACAATTTTTATTTTCATCATATCCTTTTTCATTCAAACCTTTTCCCTTCCATGTAACTTTTATTCCTAAATTTTTACAAACTAAATTGATAAAATTTTTTATAGTAATATGATTATTTGTTGCAATTACAAAATCATCTGGTTTTTTATGATTTAATATTTTCCACATAGCCTCAACATAGTCACCTGCATGCCCCCAGTCTCTTTTAGCGTATAAGTTTCCTATTAATAATTGTTTTTGTTTATTGATTTGAATTCTAGTAAGAGCTTTTACAATTTTTTTTGTAACAAAAGTTTCACCTCTAAGTGGACTTTCATGATTAAATAAAATTCCATTACTCGCAAATATTTTATATGCATCCCTGTAAATTTTTGTAATCCAATGCGCATACAATTTTCCTGCTGCATATGGACTTTGAGGATTAAAGGGTGTTTTTTCATCCTGAGATTTTTTCTGAACACCTCCAAACATCTCTGAGGTGCCTGCTTGATAAAATTTAATTTTTTTTTTGTTTTTTAAATTTTTAATTACATCTAGTATTCTTAAAGTTCCTAAACCATCAACATTACTAGTATATTCTGGTACTTGAAATGAAACAGCTACATGTGATTGAGCTGCAAGATTATATATTTCATCTGGCAAGATCTTATTTATCAAATACGATACTGATAAACTATCAATTAAATCTCCATAATGTAAAATTAAAGTTCTTTTTTTAAGAGAAGGATCTTGATAAATGTCATCTATTCTTGATGTATTTATAGAAGAAGATCTTCTTATAGCTCCATGAACTATATAATTTTTTTTTAAAAGAAATTTAGATAAGTATGCCCCATCCTGGCCTGTAATTCCAAATATTAGTGCAATTTTTTTTTTCATATTTCAAATTATATCTATATTTATTATCAGAGATTATCAAATACAAAAGATTATTTGATTCTATTTAAATTCTATATCATATAATTAATGATTAAAATGAAAAAAAAAATTTCTATAATTACCGTTGTAAAAAATGGTATGCCCTTTTTAAGATCATCTATTAAATCTTTTGAACTTCAAAATTATAATAATAAAGAACTAATTATAATTTATGCTAAATCAAATGATGGTACTGAGGAATATTTAAAATCTTTAAACCATTCAAATATTTTTATTAAAGAGGATTTAAATTCAAAAACAAAATTTGGTTCAATAAATATTGGTTTAAAAATATCCTCAGGTGAAATAGTTGGACTGTTACATTCTGATGATGTTTTTTATAGTGAAAATACATTATCAGAAATTGTATATAAATTTGATAATGATGCTGATTTAATATATGGAAATGTTCTTTTCTCTAAGGTTAATGATTTATCGAGTATAAATAGAATTTGGAAAAGTAAAATTTTTATAAAAAAAAATCTTAGATTTGGTTGGATGCCTCCTCACACATCTATATTTTTAGTAAAAAAAAAGTTGATTGATAATAATATTTTTTATAATGAGGATTATCCTATTTCAGGAGATTACGATTTTATATTAAAAATTTTAAGTGAGTATAATTTTAAAGTAGAATTTATAGATAATTTTATTACAATTATGAGATCAGGTGGAGATAGCACTAAAATCAGCAATCTTATAAAAAAATTTAAAGAAGATATTGAGATTTCAAAGAAGTATTTTAAATCTTATTTGATTTGTATTTTTTTTAAAATTTTTCAAAAAATATTCCAGCTAAAATTTATTAATACAAAAATAAAAAATGATTATATAAATACCTTGAATAACTTAAAATAATTATTTTTTTGTAAATTTTGAAAATTCGATATTTTTTTGATTTATATATATATTTTCTATCCACTTATATGTGTGCTGAATTCCATCTTTTAAAGGAAACTTATAATTCCATTTTAAAACTTTTTTAATTAAGTCATTATTGCTTGATCTACCTTTAACTCCTTGAGGTTTATCTAGTTGGTAGTTTCTTTCTAAATTTATTTTTGCTATTTTTTCAACTATATTAATTAATTCATTAATAGAAACTTTCTCATCGCTTCCAATATTAATAGGATCAGAATATTCTGATTCAAAAAGTTTAAGAACAGCATCAATACAGTCATCAATATATAAAAAACTTCTTGTTTGAGTTCCATCTCCCCAAACATCAATTGTATTAAGATTTTTCAATTTTGCCTCAATTACCTTTCTACATATCGCTGCTGGAGCTTTTTCTCTACCGCCATCAAAAGTGCCTATTGGACCATAGATATTATGAAATCTTGCTACTCTGGTTTCTAAACCATAATCTTCTTTAAAATGCCTACACATTCTTTCACTGAATAATTTTTCCCAACCATAACCATCCTCTGGCATAGCAGGATAAGCATCTTCTTCCTTTAATCCATCTATGTTTGGATCCTGTTGTAGTTCTTTGTTGTAAGCACATGCGCTTGAAGAAAAAAAATATTTTTTAATATTGTTTTTTAGACATGCCCTTAACAAATTAGTATTTATTAGAACAGACAGCATACAATCAGTTTTGTTATTTTCAATAAATCCAATACCTCCCATATTGCATGCAAGATTTAAGACAAAATCAATGTTTTTTGTCATTTCAATACAATTTTCATACTCTTGCATATTTAAAGTAAAATTTTCAACTTTTTCAAATTTTTGAAACCATAGATCAAAAGGTTTTATATCTACTGCTCTAACTTGATTTCCAAGGCTAAGTAATTTTTTTACTAAATGACCACCAATAAAACCACCAGCTCCTACTACTAAATATTTACTCATTGTTTGAATATGTAATAAAATAATAATTCATTCTTTTTTTTAAATGAATATTTTTTCCTTTTCCTATATGGCAAATAAATGGAATTGACCAGCATAAATTTGATTGGGTTGATACCTCGTGATGATCTGGATAGTTTATTTCGTAATTATTAATAGTCAAACTTGAATAATTAATATTTAATATTTGAGGAAAATATTTTTCACTGTCTTTGACTTTATTAATTCTATTAAAGTTTTTAGACAAATTATATGCCACACAAATAATCAAAATTGATAAAAATCCAATATGTAAATTTCTTTTGAATTTATAAAATAAAAAATAAACTGAAATAAAAAAAATTGCTATATAAAAATATGGAACTCCGAATCTTATTACTGGGGACTTTAAAAACCAAATACTTAATCCAAAAAATAAAAAAATAATAATTGTGTAATAAAATATTTTTGGATATTTAATACTATTAATAACTTTTTCATTTTTAAAATTTAATTTATATAAATTAATAGAAATAATAATAAATATTGGTATAAATATTGCAGCAAAATGTTCGGCAAATTCTATTTTATTTCTATCAAACCAAGTTACTACCCAGTTGAAATTTTTGATATATTCATTTTTATCTAAATAACCAGAATAATCATTAAATGATTTATTAACTGCACCTGTTACATCATTTAATGCGTTAGCTAATCCAGGATTATACCATTCAATTGATGCTATACATGAAAATTCAAAAAAAGGTATAAGACATGATGTATAAATAAATTGTTGAATTAACCAAATAAAACAACAACATAAACCTAAAATCAATACATTCATTATTTTTAGGAATTTAAATTTTTCTCTATATAAAAAAATAAAACTACTTAATATCAAAATTGGTGAGATGAATGTTGATAATTTTATAGAAATTCCAAGTATAGACAGAAAAAAGATGAAAATAAAATTTTTTTGGTATGAATTAATATTTCTATTTTCAAAGAGTTTAATAAAGTAATAAAATGATAAAATTAAGAATAAATTTGCAGGAAAATCAAATCCATGTTCTGATAGCCTTGAAAATTTTATCAAACAATAAAATATAAAAAATACTATAAAATAAAAAGATAATTTCGAATAATTTTCTTTTTTAAAGTTTAAAATTTTATCAAAAATAAAAATTAAAAGAAAAAAATATAAAATAGAATTACTTAGTAAGACACCTTTAAGTTCCATTATTGGAAAATTTAAAGAAGATGAAAAATTCAACCAGGTTGAATTCCAGGCATATTGAACTTGTAAGTTAGCAAGGCCAAAAATAATTTTTTCTGAAATAACATTAATTATATAAGGTAAATGATAAAACCCATAATCTTCATGAGTTCTAAATTTAATTGTCATTACTAATGAAATAAAAAATGAAATTAAAATTATTAATTTTTTATCATTTAGTTTTCTTAGTAGTGATTTTGATTCAAAAAAGAAAAGAAAATTACAAAAAAATATGACCCAAATTAAAAAATTTATATTTGTATTTAATGGTAAAAAATAATGAACAAAAGTTGCTAAAAATGTATGAAAGAAGATTCCTAAAAATCCAATTTCATATAAATGAAGACTATGAATTTTATTGTAAAATATAAATTTTGAAAAAAAAACTCCACTAAGTAATACGCTAAAAATTAGAAAAGATAGATAAAAAATTAAATCAATCATTTTTAGAATATACTGATATATAAATAAAAAATTATAATAAAATATATAAGTATTAATTAAATAGCGTTTTAATGAAGAAAAGTAGAATAAAGCCTTTAGTTTCGATAATTACTCCCAATTTTAATGGGGAAAAATATATAGAACAAACTATTAAATCAGTAATTGGTCAAAATTTTAGAAATATTGAATATATCATAATAGATGGAAAATCCACAGATCGTTCAATCAAAATTATAAATAAATACAAATCACATATAAATTATTTTGAATCAAAAAATGATAATGGTATTTTTCATGCTGTTCATAAAGGAATTCTAAAAAGTAAAGGTAAATATATTATTTGGATTAATTCGGATGATGTTCTTCATCCAAACGCAGCCAAAAATGTAGTTGAAATTTTTAAAAATAATCCAGATATCAATTGGATAAATGGAATTTGTGGATACATAAAATTTAATTTTAGATTTTTTTTTATTCCATATATCTATCCTAGAAATATAATTATTTCTGGTAAAGCTCATAAAAAATTTTATGGCTATATTCAGCAAGAATCAGTTAGTTTTAAAAAGTCTCTTTACTTAAAATCTGGTGGGCTTGATACATCAAGTAAATCGGGTGGAGATTTTTTTCTTTGGCAAAAATTTGCAAAATTAACTGAACTTAAAACTTATTTTATTAAAATAGGATATTTTAGATCACATAAGAACCAAATTTCAAAAAATAAAAATTCTTACGAGAAGTTTACAGGTTTCTACTCTAATAAATTTGACCTCAATATCAAAAGGCTAATTTTTTCTTTGATTAATTTACCAATAATTTTACTTAAAACATTTCTATAAATAATGTAAATAAGAAAAATTAAATGCTAGAAATATATTTATTACCAATAACTTTAATAATTTTTTTTATTTTTTTTAAATTTAATAAATTTATAGCAAAAAATACGAATCTTTTTGATAAAAATAAAATTCCTTTAATAGGTGGTATTTTTCTAATTTTAGGTATTTTTATAAATATTTTTTATATTAAAATTAATAATTTAAATTCAATTTACTTAGTTAACATATATTTTGTATCATCAATGTTTTTAGTAGCCTTAATTGACGATAGGTATAATATAAACCCATTTATAAGAATGCTTTTAATGATAATTTTAATTGCTTTCTTTGTAATAAAATTAGAATTATTTATCTTTACATTAAATTTTAAGTACCTAAGTTTCTTTTATTTTTCTGAAAATATTTTTATAAAAGTAATCTTTCCAATATTCTGTATAGTAGTCTTTCTAAACGCTTTCAATTTTACAGATGGCATTAATGGTATTTCAACGCTTCTTGCACTAAGCTGGTTTATTTATATATTTATAAAATTTCCTTTTTTAACTGAAATTTATTATTTCTTTTTAATTTTTATGTTTTTTTTTCTCATTCTCAACTTTCTAAATAAGTCATACCTCGGCGATAGTGGAAATTATATAATTTCAATAATTTTATCTTATTTAATACTAATAATTAATAGAGAAATGCCAGAATCTATATATGCTGAAGAAATTTTACTTCTTTTATTAATTCCAGGCATTGATTTAATAAGATTATTTTTTCAAAGGATTAAAAATAAAAAAAATCCTTTAATTGGGGACTTAAACCATTTTCACCATTTGTTACTTAAAAAATACTCTCTGTTTAGATCTTTAGTTATTTATTTATTACTAGTGAACCTGCCACTATATACTTATGTTTTAGTTGAAGATTTATTGGGTATTTTAATCTTTATAAGTATTTTGACTTATTCTTTACTTGTTAGAAATTTAGTAAAAATTTAATTTATTCTATTTAAGTTTCGTAAAAAAATAAAATGGCCAATAATAGTCCAAAAAATAAATGATGTGTTTGTTGTAAATAAACTTCCAGTAGGTTTAAAAGGGAAAATAAAAGTTAAAATAACACAAAATAAAATACATATTCCAAAATTTTTATATAACTTTTCTTTTATAAATATATAAAAAATATAAGAAATAAACCAAATAAAAATTAAATATCCTAATATTCCATTATCTGAAAGTATTTCTAAATGTAAATTATGAGGATGATTACTACATCTCCGACCAAAAGTTTTTTCTTTTTTTTGATAGTCGAGACATGTGTATTTAAAAGTTCTAAAGCCAGATCCAGAAATTAAATTATTTTTTAATATTTTATTTGCCATATAATAATGACCTAACCATTTACTATTTTTAAGTTTATTAAAAAATTTTGTTATTAATTTTTTGTTTTCTTCATCAGATTTATTAATAGAGTCTGAATCGGATACATCATTATTATTTAAATTATTATTCTTACCTTCTCCAATAAGTTGGGCTAGGATTGTTAGGTCATATTTTAAAGATAGATAATTACCTCTTTCATCTCCAAACGGTTGCTTAATTATAGCAGCAGATAAAAATATTAAAAATATTGTAGATAATAAAATTAATTTTTTTTTATTAGAAAAAATAAACATAAGTAATAAAAATATATAAATACTAAAATATGCTGTTCTTTCACCAGAATATAAAATAGTTAAAGAAATAACTAATATAATTATTATATTATATTTTAAATCAATATTTTTAAAAAAATTTAGATATGCTAAGGTTAAAAAACCTATATTGAATAAATAATTTCCTATTATCCATTCATCACCAAATGGTCCAGAGATTCTAAAATAATCTTTATTGTAATCATATCCAAAAATATCCTTACCAAAATAAAATTGAATCAAGGAGTCCATTATTAAAAAAATTATAAGAAAAGATAGGTACTTTAAATAAACATCAATCTTATTTTTAATTATATTCAAAAAGAAAATTATTGAAAAAGTAAATAAAATAAATCTAAGATATAAAATTAACTTTGTTGATGATAGATAAGTAAATTCTGAATTAAGTATATTTATAAGTATACAAACAAATATCAAAAAGGTCTGTATTTTATATTTTTTTATAAAGTAAAAAAAATTTTCCTTGGATTGTAAAACTATATAACTAAAACCAAATAAAATTACAGATAAATTGGCCAATAAACTACCTGCAATATAAAAAACTTGAGTTGAAATTAACAAAAATAAACCCAGGTAAATAATTAATGATTGTTTATCTATCTTGTGAATCATAAAATTAAAATGTAATAAATATCATTAACATATATTAAACAATTTTATAAATACAATTTGATGTTAGATAAAAAAATACTAATTTGCTCAACAATTAGAAATGTAGAAAAAGATTTAAAAATATTTTTCAAAAAAATTGATGATTTGACAAATAACTTTAAGGAATATTTTATTATATTAGTCGAGTCTAATTCTAGCGATAATAGTATTGAAAAAGCAAATGATTTTTTAAAAAAACGAAATGGAATTGTTATAACTAAAAAACTTGATGAAAAACTATATAGGACTCAAAGGCTAGAGAGTTGTAGAAATGAGTACTTAAATTATATCAGAAATAATAATTATTTATCAAAATTTGATTTCTTAATAGTTATGGATGCAGATAATATGAATAACAGTCTAAAATTAAACACTTTAATTAACTCTATTTCTAACATTGAGTGGAATGCAATTTTTGCAAATCAAAAATTTCTATATTATGATATCTGGACTTTAAGAATTAAAAATTATCTTGAAGAAGATTGTTTTAAGAAAATAAAATACGAGGCAAATAAAAATAAAAATAACAATCTAAAGAAGATTTTTTATAAAAATTTTACTAAATTTTTTTTTATAAAAAAAAATTTCAAGGATCGATATATAAAAGTAACATCTGCGTTTGGTGGTTTTGGAATATACAAATTGGATAAAGTTTTAAATTGTAATTATGATAGTAAAGAAGGATCCCAATGTGAACATGTTGGTTTAAATGAGTGTTTAAATGAAAAATATGGAAATTTGTTCATTGATACAAAACTTATTAATTCATTAGGTTTTAGCAAACATACTATTAATGGAATATTGTGCTCAATATTTAATTTTATTTCAAAAAGATTTTTAATTAAATTGCATGAAAATATAAAAAATTAAACTTTCTCTATAGGAAGATATTTTATTAATTCATATTGTTGTGTTGCATTTAGTCCTGACCATTTATTTCTAAGATGACCCTCAGCATAAATTTCTGATGCTAAATATTTTTTTAAATTATTTTTTAATCTTACTTTATCACTTACAAAAATTGCATTAACACCTCCAATACATTTAACCAAATTGTAATTATAATCTTTCAATAATTTTTCAAATGCAGACAATGAAGCTCCATGATAAAATCCACTTTTATGAGCTTTAAGTCTATTAAATTTATGTGAATAAGGAATTGATATATTCTTATCTAAAAAAGAAGGATTATATTCTACAATAATAACTTCGGGTAATATATTTTGTTTCAATATAGTATTTAGTATCCAATAATCATTTCCATCTATATCAATTGAGAGACAACCTATTTCTTTTTTTTCTAAAATATTATTTATATTTTCTGTTGTTATAAATTTTCTATATACGCTGACTTTTTTTTTTAAAATTAACATAAGAAAACGCATAATAATTACATTTATTGATTTTCCACCATCTATTAATTGACCACTAAAACCATTTTCTATTAGGCCAATTGAATTAAACTCGGTATGATGAAAGCCAATTTCAACAAAGAATTTATTCTCTATTGAGTCTGATAATTTTTTTAAAAATAAATTTTCTTCATTTTGATTTTGACTTTTACAAAAATTAAAATAATTCTTTGGTAAAAAGAAAATTTTTAAAAGAAAATAAATTTTAATTAATATTTTTTTTAACATTTTAAATCTTTTTATTTAGTATATACATTTTTAAAAAACAGATTAATATTCATTTATTAAGTTAATTTTTCAAATGGTTTCAATAAATAAAAATAATATTGGGGTTTTTATACTTGCTTATAAAAGGTTAGATCACTTAAAACAAACAATAAATAGTTTAAAAAAAAATATACATAAAAATGATTTAATTTATATTTTCATGGACAATTTTTCTTTAGGTCAATCTAGAGATGAAATAAATCAAATTAAAAATGTTAAAGATTTCTTAAAAAAATTAAATAAGAAAAAATTTAAAATTATTTTTAGAAAAGAGAGATTTGGAATGAAAAAAAATTGGATTTCAGCTTATGAATTAATGTATAAAAAATATAAAAAAGTTATATGTCTTGAGGATGATATTATAATCAATAAAGATTTTATAAAATTTATGGTTTACTACCTAAACCATTTTGAAAAAAATGAAAAAATAATGAATATCACTGGTTTTGGCACTAAAATCAAAATATCAAAAAAATATAAATACGATTGTTATTTAACAAAAAGATCAATGTCATGGGGACAAGGATCTTGGAGAAGAGTTTGGAAAAAATTTTCTTTAATGAAAAAAAATCATAAAGATATTTTATTAAACATAAATAATAAGAAAAAGCTTATCTCTGGTGGTCAAGATTTATTAAGAACAATGACACTGGATTATTTTAAATTTGCAGAGTCTATTCAAGTTTGGTGGATATGGAATATATTACAAAATAATGGATATAGTATTAATCCTATTAGATCATTAGTTGATAATATAGGTTATGATGGAACTGGATATCATTCTAAAGTTGGTGATAATTTTCCAAAAAGCTCGGCAAATATTAAAATAAGAAAAAAAATGAAAAAAATATATTATTCAGAGATAATAAATAATGAATTCAGAAAAAAATTTGAAATTAAAAAATTTACTTTTAGATTATTTAATTCGTTACCTTTGTATATTCTATATTTATTATTTTTACTAAAAAAAATAACAAAAATTTAATATGCAAATAAAAAAAAAATATTACTCTATATTATTTATTTTTTTTTTAATTTTATTTTTTATTTATTTTAATAATAAAGTATGTAATTTTGATAGATTATTTATTAGTTCTAAAAATTTTGGCTTAATTTATTCAATTAAACATTGTAAAAATATTTTTTCTAATTCAATGAAAAAAACATTCAAAAGTATATTGGTTAATACTCCATTAGAAATTCATGCAAGAGCCTTTACAGATAGTGGAAACTATGAAAAAATTAATGCAAACAGTGTAGTAAAAATAAGAGAAAAAAAAAAAATTGAATATTTATTCACTAATAAAAAAGGCGATATTCATCAATATAAAAACCTTAAGTTATTATCTGAACAAAGCTACAAATTAGATGATAGCGAAACTAAAAATTGGCTTAGATCACATGGGGGAAATAATAACTTAAAATATTCAGATTATTCTGAAATAAACGAAAAAAATGTAAATAAAGTTGATATAAAATGGGTTTATAAAGACAAAGGTAGTAAATTTTCCAATATACAATTAAACCCTGTTTATGTTGATGATCATTTATATTTTACATCTGGTAATGGAAAAATAATTTCAATAAATGCAGTCACTGGTATAAAAAAATGGTCATTACAATCTGTAAAAAATATTAAAACTAGAGGAATAACTTTAGATAAGAATAAGAATGGTTCCTATTTCTTATATGTGCCTATAGACAAGAAAGTTTTTAAAATCAAAGCTGAAAATGGATCTATTGATTATAGCTTTGGAAATAATGGCTCTATCAATGTATTTACATTATCTGCTCCAATAATAAGCAAAAATAAAATGTGTATAGCTCAAATGGTTCCAGCAAAAATAAAATGTTTTAATAAATTAAACGGAGAATTTATATTTGAAATTAATGTTCATCCTAAAAATAAAGATTTTAAATTTGGGGGTACTATATGGGGAGGAATTGCCTTTGATAAAAAAAATGAAATCATTTATGCCGTAACAGGTAATCCTAGGCCTGCTTTAGTCGGAATTTCAAGAGCTGGAAATAATGAAAATTCTAATAGTATTGTCGCTTTAGATTTAAAATCTCAAAAAGTTTTATGGTCTCATCAAGATGTAATACATGATCTATGGGATTACGATATTTCATCTCCTCCAGTAATTATTGACTTGCCTTTTGAAAACAGTATTTATCCAGCGATTATAGTAATATCTAAAATTGGAAATATTTATGTTTTTAATAGGATTACAGGAAAAACTTATTTTGATATAAATTATAAAAAAGCAAAAAAATCAAAAATAATTGATGAACAAAACTCTTTATTTCAAACAAAGATTAATAATCCTAAACCATTACAGGACCTTAAAATTAAACTTAATGATTTTAAATCAAATACCTTAAATTCTAATAAAACTAAATTTGATATTAAACATTTTGTATTCGGAGAGTTTGAACCACCTAAGCTAGGCGGAGAAGTGATAATTAAAGGTTTGCATGGAGGCGTCACATGGCCAGGCATCTCAGTAAATCCTAGAAATAAAGTAATGTTCGTTCCAGTAAATAACTTGCCATACAAATTAAAATTGGAAATGAAAACATATTCAAGGATAATAAAAAAAAACAATATGTACAAATTCTATAAAAATAATTGTTCATCATGTCATGGAAAGTATAGGAATGGAGACTTTGAATTCAGTAAAAATTATATTCCTAGTTTAGTTGGTCATAGTCTTTTTAATAAAGAATTTGAAAAAATATTTTCATCAAATTATTTAAATAAGATACATAATAAAAGAATTATTAATGGGGAAAGTTCTAAAAATTTAAAGAAATTATTTAAACAATGGGATCAGAATATCCTTAAAGAAAGTGAATTTTTTTATAAATATAATTGGTCCGAATTTTTAGACTCTAAAAATCTTCCAGCTACAAAACCTCCATGGGGTGAGGTAGCAGCTATTGATATTGTTTCAGGAAAAGAATTATGGAAATCAAAGGTTGGAACTTTAAATGGTAGCATGATAGGAACATCAATATATGGAGGTTTAGCGTCTAATGGCGGGAATATACTAGTTGTTACAGGCACAAACGATAATTATGTGTATTTTATAAATCAAAAAAATGGAAAAATTTTAAAGACATTTGAAATGGAAACTGCAGGAAGCTCTCCACCAATAATTTATAGAACTTCTCAAGGTCAACAAATATCTATAATTGCTGGCAGTATGAATTATAACGGATACAATAAAAATTATCCAACATCGATTTATACTTTTAAACTAAACGACTAATTTTTTTTAAGTTTTTTATTGATTTGGATATTTTATTAAATTTATCTACTTCAGGCTCTCTCATCTCTATTGAAATCCAATTATTGTAATTAGATTTTTTTAAATTTTTTAAAACATTAACCAAATGATTAAAATTTTTTGAATCTTTTAAATATGGTTGACTTATATGAACATGATTCAAAAATTTTCCTACTTTATTAATTATTTTTTTTACATGTTTTACCTCATTATTTATAATTAATTCTCCTGTATCTAAAATAATTTTTATTGATGAATGATTAATTTTTTTAACAAAATTATATGTTTGATTTATATTATTTAAAAAATTTGTTCCATATTCTTTTGGATTTGATTCTATTGAAATAATTGTGTTATTTTCTTTTGCAATTTTTCCTAATTTTAAAAAAGTTTTAATAGCAATTTTTTCTGCTTTTTTAAAATTCATATTTTTTGGTATATTTCTATTTTTTGGTGATCCAAAAACTAAATTAGGTATTTCAAGAGTGCCTGCCAACTTAATAATTTTGATCATCCTTTTTTCAAAATTTTTTTTACTTTTAGAATTCAAAAATAAAAAACAATTGTCAGCACCATAAAGCAATGATTGCATAGAAATTAATTTCAAATCAAATTTTTTTATTTCTTTTAAATTTTTTTTTAATAATTTTTTATTTGGTTTAATAAAGTTTTTTTGATTAAATAAAAAAATTTTTGGAGCTATTTCAAGACCTCGAATATTTTCTTTTTTTAGCAAGGAATAATATTTTATTCTATCTTTATAGTTCCAGGCAATATTTGAGATTCCTAATTTCATTTAATAATATTTATAAAAGTTTAATAGTTGTTTTATTATCTCTTTTTTATTATATAAATAATTTGTTCTAGAATTCCAATATTTGCTATATTTGCTAACCATATTTGCTTCATAAATTATTGCATTATTACTTTTCATATTTTTTTTTTTTAATTTCTTATAAATATTTTTTGCCGTTAAAGGTTGGCAAGAAAAATTAATTACTTTTATATCTTTGTTTAATAAATATGAAATGTCGTTCCATAAATTTTTTAAAAAATAATATTGAAAAGATGAATTTGGATTTGTAAATGATGATGCACTTAAATTATTTTGATTTAATATTTTAATTATATTATTATAAGCTTTATTCTTAATTATTTTTTTTAAAAAATAATTGTTATCCTTTTTTCTGTAAAAATTTTTAAATATATTTTTATATTTATAAGGAATTTTTTTAATTGTTTTTAAAAATCTTTCGTGATTCAACATCATTGGCATAGGATTAAATAAATCATGAATAAAATTTTTTTTCAAAAATTTACCAAAAACACTTGGCAATCTTATAATTGTTAAATTTTTAAATTTTTTTTCACAAAATATTTCTAACATCCTTCTATTTTTGCCATATGTTATTTTTTTATTAAAATTTTTTGATGTCTCGCTATTCTTTGCTCTAAGATTTTTAAAAACTTGTATAGTTGAGATCAAAACAAATTTTTTTGTTTTAACTTTTTTTAAATTATAAATTAATTTATTAATCTTGATTTTATCATTTTTTGGAAATTTATTTGCTAAGTGCATTTTTCCAGGCGCACCTGCACATACGACTAAATCATATTCTTTACTTTTTATTTTATGAATATTTTTTGAGTTAAATTTATATTTAAAGTATGTTTGATCTGAAAGATTTTTTCCAATTAAACCGGAGTAACCAATTAAAGCCTTTATCATTATTAAATTATTTTATTTATTTCTTTTGCAATTTTTACACAATTATTCCACTTACCAGAAAACACAGTAATTAATTTATCACCATAAAAATTTAAAGTTGTTTTTCTATCTTGTGAATTTTGAGACTTATTAATACATCTTACGACATAAGCTGATTTTATGTATTTAGCATTTCTTAATTCAGGAATTAATTTTTTCCCAGTATTAATAAATTTTTTATAGTTAGACATCTTTTTATTTTTAATAAATTTATATTTCAAAAAATTCTTTCTTGGGTTTTTAAAATTAGGTAGTTTAGCATTTACGACTTCAATTTTTGCCTCTTTTACTACACTTAACAAATGATAATTTGTTCCAACAAATGGATCAAAATTTAAAAAATTGCCATCCAGTATTACTACACTTAATTTTTTAAGTTTTTTTGGCATTTTAACAATAATTTTTTCAACAAGTTCGTATCTCTTTTTTTTTAACAACGATTTTTTTACACCAAATTTATAAAGTAAATAATTGTTATTTGAATATGTACAAATTATAACTTTATCATAATAGCTTAAGTATTTTTTATCAATAGACTTACTTAAAAAAAGTTTAATGTTATTAGCTTGTTTAATTTTTTTGCTAATTTTTTTTTTTAATTTAAAAAAATTTAAGTTTTTTTCATTTGTAATAATGCTATTGGAAACTAAAGAGGAAAATATATCAAATTTTTTCTTGTTTATTTTTAATCCAAAATCATTTATTTTTTTACAATAATGAGAAAAACTTATTTTTGAATTTTTATCTGAAATTCCATATATATTTTTGGTATTACCAAAAATATTTTTTCCATAAAACTTTAAAAACTCAATTGATGACTTTTTAATTTCATAAACTGTTTTTTTTGACCTTGGATAGTGATATCCTAAATGAAATCTTTGCTGATTCTTTAAGCTTGTTTCGTCCATTATATCACTATTTTTTTCGTATATATCAATTTTAATATTTTTATTTCTTGAGAGGACCAAGGCTAAAGTGGTGCCAAATAATCCTGCTCCAACTATACATATTTTTTTCATTTAAAAAATTTCCTATTTTTGTAAATATTCTGAGACTTTCTTAAAAAGTTTATTATTCATTTCAAAATTTAAATGTCCATCGTTTGGGTCATAGTCAATTGTTCCTCTTTCAATTGAAAAATTGATAATATTATTAATACCTTCAAATATATCTTTAAATGTTTTGTAATAATTTTGATTAGAGTAAATTACTTCTTTATTATTTATACAGATTTTATATTCTATATTTTCTTTAAATAAATAATTAAAATTTATAATATTTACCAAATACATCTCTGCGTTATTATTGTTTGATTCTTTTTGGATTTCTCTTAACAACTTATTTGTTAATAAAATTTTTTCATTTTCAATATCAGTTCTGATATCTCTAAAATAATCATAACCTCTATCAGTTTCTAGTTCATAATTATTTCTTTTATCAAAAAATTTATAATAGTTCTTTTCAATCAATTCTTTTTGGGAAGAAATATTTTTGTTGTTTTTAGATTGAGTTATATATTTTTGCATATACCATTCATAATCTACTTTATTAACAATTAATTTTTTTAAATCAAAAATATTATCATTTGAACATTCATTTCTTTTTTTAAAACTTTCTTCAGTTAAAAAATTTTTTTGATTTCGGTTTTTATAAAAAATTTTTAATCTGTAAAAAAATCGATAAGTCCATGAGTAATTTAGTAATTTTTTAAAATATGTATTTGTTGGTTTTATAAGTTGACCTTCTTTATTAATTTTAAATGTTGGTTTCTCACCTTTAAATCCAATATTATGATAATTATCTGTCAAGTCGTTTGGTGTAAAAAAAACAATTACATATTTTGGTTTTATTTTTTTTATTGAATTAATTAAAATTAGTAATTGCTGATCAGTTCCCCATCCCCAGGAACCTAAGGAGTAGACATTATAATTTTGTTTTAGATGTTTTTCCAGAATTCTAGCAGGCATTTTAGTTTTTTTTTGTGCAAGCTCAACTTGAGAATCTCCAAGTAGAATAATATTTTTTTTTTTTATATTTTTAATTTTTGTGTCTCTTGTTCCAAACTCATTTACGGTGATTTCTTCAACTAGATTATTATAAGTATCATGTGCATTTAACCAACCGTAATTTGAATTATTAGGTCTAATTTTTAAAATATTTAAAGTAACCTCAAAAATAATAAAAAATAATAAAAAAGTTAAAAAATAAAAAAAAATTTTTTTATTATTTGTCATAGTGAAGAAACTATCTATTAAATAAACTTTTTCAAGATATGATTATTATTCAGTGAAATTTTATAAATACTCAGAATAAATTTTTTTAAAAATAAATTGATATTAGAAATAAAATATAATAAATAATCAATACTTAATGAATTCTCAAATTATTAATTTAATACATAAATTTTGAAAAGAAAAAAACAAATCAAAAATAATTTTTTAGCATTTATACCAGCAAGAGGTGGTAGTAAAAGAATTAAAAATAAAAATTTAAAAAACTTTAGAGGAAAACCATTAATTTTTTGGACTTTAAAAAATTCTTTAAATTCAAAATATATAGATAAGATTATTGTAAGTTCAGATTCAAATCAAATTTTAAAATATTCTAATAAAATTTTAAAAAATAAATTTATTTTATCTAGAAGACCAAAATATCTTGCAACGGATAAATCAAAAGTTGAAAAAACTTTGATTTATGAAATAAAAAAACATAAACTTGATAACTTTAAATATATTGTTCTTTTGCAACCAACATCCCCATTAAGATCAAATAAACTTTTGGATAGTACTTTAAAAACAATATTAAAAAGAAAAATTAATTCATTGGTAACTGTAAGAGATATAAATAAAACAAAAGTTATAAAAAAAAAATTCAAAAAATTAATTAGACTGAATTTTAATAGAAATTTATTTATAAGTGGAGAAATTTATATTTTTAAAACCAAAAACTTTTTAAAATTCCATAAAATAATTACGAAAGACTGTTACTATTTTTTATCAAATGGTATTTATTCTGATTTTGATTACCCTGAAGAATTTATTGGAAGTAATAAATAACTAGATTAAATTTTTTTTAAGAATTTTTTTATTTTATGAAATCTAATATTTAAATTTTGGGATAAGATTACCATTGATTTATATTTATTATAATATGATCCATTAAAATTTTTTAGTAGAATTAATGAAAGCTCATCTGATACAAAATCAATTGATTTCCAATCTGGAGATTTTTGATATTCATAAATGTAATTAAATTTATAAATATCTTTTAAATCATATTTTTTTTTTTTATATGGCTTTGAAACAATTTCTTTTAATTCTCTAAAATTTTTTACCGGTTTGCCAAAATTAAATGCGGACTGTTTATTTTCACCAACACAATATGATGGAATTCCCATATATATAAATTCATGTAATGCAGAACCATCAAATGAAAACATACATTTAAAATTATTTTTTTTAAATGAAAGATTTGAAATATTTTTTGGTAAAATTTTTAAAAAAGGAAAATCTTTTTTAAGGCTTTTTATTGAACCTATATTTTTTATATGACCATCTGGATGGGGCTTTATATACCATTCAAAATTAGTATATTTTGCTAAATTTAAAATTTCTTTAGTAAACAAATAGCTATTTGAGTTGAATAATGCATTTCTATAAAAAAAGGCCCTGTCATAAAAGCATGTTGCCATAATTAAGATTTTAATTTTATTATTTTTTTCAAATTTTATAATTTTATTTTTTGAGTAAGGATTAATATTTCCTTTTATGAAGTGTTTAGAAACTTTCTCTCCATAGATTCTGTTTTGTAGATTTTTTTTTGAATGATTTAATATTTTTGATTTACTTTTGAGTTTATTAAAATCTTTGTTGAAATTCCAATATCTTTCTATTTGCAAGTGATGTTTTGAATCCAACTTCAAAAAATCCAAGCTTTTATAAAATTTACCTAATCTTGATGTAGGATAGAATATATAAATATTTGAAACATTCAAACTGTTACAAGTTCTACATAGAATTCCGTATCTAATGAATACACTATGAGAAATAAATAATTTTTTTATTTTTTTATTTTTTAAAATTGTATTTATATTATTTATATATGCTATTGCTTCTACTATATATTTCTCTAATCTTTGATCTTTAACATCAACATGTTCTTTCCATAGTTCTCTACAATATGATTGGATTATATATTTGCCAATTTCAATTTTTTTATATTTAAGGTTTATTAGATCTTCTACTTTATTTATTTTATTATACTTTCTATTTCCATTTTTGATTTCATAAATTTCAGGATTTCTATAGAGGTTGATTATTTCAGCATGACATTTGTTTTTTAAAAATTTTATATAAGAGAAGCATAATATTTTTATTAATTTATTCCCAAAAAAATTATCTACCTTACTATAATAAAAGAAAATAATTTTAAAATTTTTTTTATAAATTATTGAAACAAAAACATAAAATATTGAAACTAAAACATTTGATAGATATAGTTCAATTAAAATATAATTTTTTTTTCTTTCTTTGGTATTTTTTATAATTTCATTAAACCTGTTATCTCTTAAAAAAAAAACATTAATCAAAATTAATTCAAAGAATCTTTTAAAAAAAAACAATTTCATATTCTACTTCTTTTATATAAAGATATTTTTTTATTTTTAATCTCATAAATTTTTTTACATCTTTTTAATACTTTCTTATTATGTGAAATAATAATTAATGTTATTTTTGGATAATTAATTAATAGTTCATCAAAAAAAGCTTTTTCGGTATTACTATCCATCGCATTTGTAGATTCATCTAAAATAAGCAATTCTGGTTGTCTATAAATTGATCTAGCCAAAGACAGTCTCTGTTTTTGTCCTCCAGAAATTTTCTTTCCTTTTTCTCCTGTTGATAATTTAAAATTACTATTTGTAGATACAAAGTTCTTTAATTGAGTTATTTTTGATACTTTTTTTAATAATTGTAAATCTTTTGGTTTATTTAATATAATATTTTTAAGTATAGACTCATTTAATATACAAGTATTTTGTTGGGAATAACTTACGAGCCTTCTTAAATCAATAATTCTTTCATTAATATTATATCCATTAATTTTAATAACTCCTTTGGATGGAAATACCAATCCAGTTAGTAAATCTACAAGTGTGCTTTTTCCAATTCCACTATCGCCAAAAATACCTATTTTATCTCCTTTATTGATTTGAAGATTAAGATCTTTGAAAATATGGTTTTTACTATTGGGATATCTAAATGTAACATTTTCAAAAGAAATCTTGTCAAAATTTTTTATTTTATTTTTTATAGTCTTTTTTTTAGTTAAGTTACCTTCTCTTATTGAAGAATTTAGTTCTGCATAAATCGTATCAATTGTTTTATGGTGGAAAGATATTTGCTGATAGCAAGAAACGAGCCTCACAAACATCGGCATTATTCTAATAGCGCTAGCACCAAATATACCAATTGTAACTATTATGTTGTTAAGGCTGTATTCATTTATTTTTGAAAAAATTAGAATTATTATGAATACAAATATTGCAACTAATTCTATAATCTGCTTCGGAAATGTTTGGAATACATGAAAATTTCTTTGAGCAAGATTAAACTTCTTAAGATTTTTTGATAAATTATTAAAAAAGGCATTCTCTAAAGATAATAGTTTTATATCCTTTATCGAAGTTAAGCTTTCTACTATAATTTGAAGATAATTTTGTTCGAAAAAAAATCTATTTTTACCAATCTTCTTGAGTTTTTTTCTAATAAATAAAATATAAATAGAAATTACAAATAGCATAGTTGACATTATTAAGAGAGTTATTTGAAAATTATACCAAAGTAAAAAAATAGTAAAAATTACTAGAACAAAAATTTCTAGAATAAAAATTGCAGATTGCATAAGTACTCCAAATATAAAAATTTCAACTTCATCTTTTAAATTTTTAATTAAGGTAGAAACATTATTTTTAATATGAAAATAATAGTCTGCATCCAAATATTTTTTATAAATTAATCTAGATGTTTTATAATGAACATTTAGTAGATATGTATTTTGCAAATAACTAAAAAAAATATAAAATAAAAATTTAAAGAAATAAGCTAATAATAGCAAAACAAATAAAAATAATTCAAAATTTCTTTTATCTTGTAAAAAGTTGAGTTCAAAGAAATTTTGATTAATATAAAGATCAAATAAACTGTCATTAAATAAGGAGTTTAGAATAGGTAATAATAGACCAACTGAAAACAACTCAAATATAGCCAGGCATAACATTAATATTATTAGATAAAAAAATTTATATCCTGAAATAAGTTTGAGTATATTTTTTAACTTAATAATTTTTGATTTTATTGTATACATTTTTTGTATTTTTAATTTAGAACCTCGAGCCCCCGAAATTTTGGTCGATTATTTCTTCATCTTTCAAAATATAATCTGTACCATTGATAATTGAGTTAATTGTCTCTACCAAAGCTGGATCTTCTTTTTTGTCATAAATCTCAAACAGATTTTTTTTAATTTGTAGAGATGCCCCTCTATAAATATTTGTTTCATAAATTGATTTAAATTCCATAGTTTTTCTAAACCAAAAATGATATGCATATTTCTTTGCTCTTTGCAGTTTTTCTGACGACATAAAATTTTTTGAGAGAGGTAATTGATTTAAAAACTTGTCATACTCTTTAATAGAATTTATATCGATAGCAATATTTTTATTTCTAATAAAACTTTCACCACAAACTGCAGTTGGAATATTTGTTGCTGCTGTTTCACTTCCTATTTTTGAGCCATAAACAATAACACTATTACATTTATCAAAAAGTGAGTATGTACTAATATTGTCACCAGGTTTTACAATCAAAATATTATTTGGAAGTTTAGAATATTTTTTTTCTATATCAATCTCTGTTCTTTGTAATGAAAATTTTGATATATTTAATTCAGCTGGATGTATTCTTATAATTAATTGTAAGTGATTATTTTTTATAAAAAAATCGATTGTATAAAATAACCAATCAAGCATATTAGAAAAAAAGTTTGTAGGAAATGAGACTTGTGCATCCCATTGAACATTTGTAGCTAAGCCTATAATTGGCCTATTAATATCTATATTATTTTTTTGAAAATAGTTATCCACATCAAATTTTGGATTTTTAAAATAAAACTCCCAGTCTGTTGATCCTGTCCATCTTGATTTTAAATAACTATCAATTTTTTTTTCATGTTTTTCTGTAAATTCTATATTTTCCCATTTATTGTTATTATCATAAATTAAAGTACGATGATAAGTATCCCCTCTACTAATAATTATAGAATTTCTTCTATATCCAACCATCCATGTCGAGGTATTTATTTTAAATTTTTTGGCTGTATCTAATATAACTCCTTGGGGTACATAAATTCCATGATTAATGAATAACTCTTTATATTTTTTTTTTTTGAATAAATTTTCACTTACTTTTTTTGTTATAATTGATGATCTCAAATATTTGGCCATTATCTCTTTAGCTAAATCATAACTATGAAAATCTGAACTGGCAAAGTATCTTATAGTTCCAGAATTTGCATGTTCTCCAACAGATACATCGTCGACTTTCATATTTTTCATTTCATCTATTGAAAGATTTGTAAAATCGATTTTTTTAATTTGATTAAATTCTTCTTTTGAAATTAAATCTGAAAACTTTAAAACTTTTGCACCTGTTGTCTCTAAATAGTTTTTTGCTCTAATAAAACAATAACTACATATTTTTTTTGATCCATGTTTATTAAAATCGTCACTATTAATTTTATTATTTGTAGCCATTATACAAGCTGGAAGAAGCTCATCACAAAGTAAATATTCAACATTAAATCCCTCATATTGAAGTGTTGAACCAATCATACTTTCAAAAACTAAGGATTTTTCTAAACCACCAGCAGAAACTGGGATCAAAATATTTTCTTTTTTTTTATTAAGAATTTTTTTTTTTGTCTTACTTTTATTAATTTTTTTCCAATCAGGCAATGATTGACCAGAAATATACTTTCTAAAAATTTTTAAATATTTAATTGAGTTATCTATACTTTTTACTATATTTTTCATTTATTTAGTTTTATTATGCAATTCATTTTTTAACTCATCATATTCTTTCATTTTCTTTTTCATAAAATTAATTGTAAGTTTTGTTTTTGCAGAAATTCCCTTTGGTGTTAAAACATAAATATAATTTAATTTGTTAGGATTATTTTTGAAATTTCTAATTTTAATTAGACCTTTTAATTTCAAAGATTTCAAACAATAGTTTAATTTTCCCAAACTAAAACCTAGTTCTTCTGCAAGTTGTCTTTGTGTTGAGTTAGGTTTTTTTTGAAGCTTTCTTAATACATCAAAATGATCCTGATTATTTTCCATAATGTTCAATTTTTGAACAATATACGTTCAAATTTTGAACAGTAAAGAAAAAAATGTAAAATAAAAGGCTATTTTTAAAGCTTTATTGGAATTTTTTAAAAATATTGTAAAATTTATATGTTGTAAAGATTTGGAAAATATCAAAACTTGTTTGATTTTTATCTTTTAAAAAATACTCGAAATTTTTTTTAACCTTTTTTTGATCAAAAAGATAACAAGTTCTAAAATCTTGTGAATTGAATGTATCATTTATCAAATCTTTTAGAGATGTTCTCAACCATTCAGATTGTGGATCAGTTATCGTTTTTTTTTGTTTATCAAAAAAATTTTTATAAGATAATTTTTTAATAGATTCTTTAGAAATATATCTAGTAATATTATTTTTAATTTTATAATCATTTGCTAAATTAAAGCAAAATTTCGCTAAATAATGATCTAGAAAAGGAACTCTATTTTCTAAATTTTGATTCATAGACAATCTATCAGAATATTTTAGACTTCTTGGAAGATTTACAAATTTTATATCTATATATTGAGATTTTTGAAGATTGTTTAATCTACTAGGAAAGGTTTCATTAAAAAAAAATTCTTCATTTAAATTTTCATTTAGAAAATTTTTATTAAAATTTTCTATATTAACAAATGGAGTACAGTCTTTTATTGAACCATATTGATTTGAAATAGTCATTAAATAATTCAAAATTTTATTTTTTTTATTATTTTTTAAAATTTGATCAAAAAATTTGTAAATATTTTTTTTACTTTTTAAAATTTGGTCCAAGTAGTAAAAAATCAGATTATAATCATATCCACCCAAAATCTCATCACCTCCTCCACCCTCAAAAACTACAGATAAATTATCTTCTTTCATTAACTGTAAAGCTTTTCTAACTCCAAATATCCTGATTGATGTAAAAGGAGACTCTAATTCTAAACAGACTTTTTTAATATCTTTTTTGATATCTAAAGGTCTTACCAGTGTTGTTTTATTTATTATATTTAATTTATTTGAAATTATTTTAGACTTATAACTATCTCCAAATTTATTATTAATAAAATCATAGGTATAAGTTTGTACAGAATAGTTTAGTCTTTTTTTCATCAATGTAGCTAACATCGTACTGTCAGTGCCAGCACTGAACAAAAGTCCAATTTTTCTATCTGAAATTAAATGCTTTTCTACAGATTTTTCAAATAAGTCAAAGTATTTTTTCTTAAGAGTAGAAAAATCTGAATTAATAATTTTTTCTTTAATATCCCAATAACTTTTTTTAAAGATTTTTTTTGATTTTATAAAAGCATAATTACAAGGCTCCAATGAATTAATTTCTTTAAAAAATGTAGAATTTTCATGGTCCATTTTCTGTCTAATCAAAAAGTCTGCAAAAGCTCTATCATTAAAGGTATTTTTTTTTGAATATTTTAATATTGGTTTAATCTCAGAGCTTAATAATATGTATTTATCTTTTTTTAAGTAATATAATGGTTTTATTCCAAATCTATCTCTAGCAATAAACCCTGATTTATTTTTGAAGTCGTAAATAAAAAAACTAAACATTCCATCAATTTTTTCAAGAATATTAACGCCATATTTTTCGAATAAATTTACTAGGATTTCTGTATCACTATTTCCTTTTAACTGCTTCTTATCTAATAATTTTTTTAAATTCTGAGCATTATAAATCTCACCATTAAATACGATCAAATATCTTTTTGAAAAGCTAAACATTGGCTGTCTTCCAGAGTTTGATTGATCTATAATACTTAATCTGTAAAAAATTATATTAACATCTTGATTAAAAAATTTCTGCGTATCATCTGGTCCACGATGGGAAATGAGTTTTGCTGATTTTATGAATCTTGATTTGTCAAATTTATTATTTCTGTCTAAAGGAAAGTGAACTAAGAAACCACACATAGATATTTGTACTAAATTTAATTTTTAGATTTTTTAATAATCCTATCTTTTATTTATTATTCTTAATATTGTGTCTTAATAGAGTTATTGAATCAGTCAAATTTCTAAGAAGATTTAAATCATTAAAATCCATACTACATGTATGAGCTTGTTGAGTTGCAACATTTAAATTTTTACTATTAGAAAAATGTTTTTCAATTATTTTTGCGCCTCTTGAGACTGCATAAATACATGATGAGATACCAATAGTATGATCGCTAAATCCATCAAAAAAACTTTCTGAAAAATCAGGCATTTCTATTTCCTCTAAAGAACTAGGATATTTTGATACGCAATATAAATATTTAATATTGGAGTCATTAAAAGGTTTGCCTAACTTTTTATAGTCATACATGCCAAGTGAAATTATAACATTTTTTTTAGTAGATATTATTTTCTGACATAAGTCAGGATTATCAATTAAAGTTCTACTCGCAATTTTATAAGTCTCAAACCCAATTTCTTCACACCAACCTAACCTTTCCTCATCAAATATTGAGGCTGATAGTTGAATTCCATGATGCCCTGAAAAATCATATAAGTGTTTTAATTCTTCTTTATTTATTTCTAAATATTCCCTATCAGAGTTGTTAAATAGTTTATTACTTTCATACAGTTGAACTTTGACGATATCAGCTCCTGCTATTTTAGATTGCAAAATCATTCTGGTTAATTCATTAAAATCTCCCATAAATTGTGGGTGAACTTCAGAAATTATTTTAACCTGTCTTTGAGATTTATTTACTTTCATTTTTTTTGTTATTTAGATTTTTAATATCATCTAAGTTATGTATATCACTAGTATTTGTCATTATAAATCCACAATGTGTGCTTAATTCCTTCTGTAAAGAACTATTATATCTCATAACTCTTAGAGCACCATTCTGGTTATAATTTTCATCTACAGATATTACCTCATTAAGGTCATTCATAATAAGTTTATCTATAGCTTTATCAATTTCATAAGTTTTTATATCAGGGGAATTCGGCTGCAAACTAATAATCAATGAAGGCTTATTTTTTTTTGAAATTACCTCAACAGCATGTCTAATTGCAGCCATTTTAAAAATTTTATCACCTGACAAATTTTTTGGTCTATGAATTACTTTTAAATTTATTTTTTTTGAATATGACAGTATCTCTTTACTTTCTGATGAAACATATATTGAATTAATATATTTTGATTGCTTTGCTGCGCTAGCACACCAAAATAACATTGGCTTTCCCCAAATTTTATACATATTTTTTTTTGGTAACCTCTTTGATCCTCCTCTTGCAGGAATTATTGCAACTACATTTTTTAAAATTTTTTTTTCTAAAGCGTTATATTTATTAAATTGATTATTTAATTTTAAAATTTTTTTTTTAAAATTTTGAATATATTCTTTTTGTTTAGTTTTGTTAAAACCATGCATTCTATATCTATATAAAGGAAAATTAAGGTAAAAATTTTTAAGGTTTTTATTTTTTAATATTCTATGCCTTAATTCTTCTTCCTCTCGATGACGAAATTTTGAATTATACGCCCCAATAGATTTTAAGCTTTTTGAATTATACATAACTCCACAAGAAATAGGATTTTCTCTAGCTGAGATTTTATTTATTTTAATACCATTTTTGTTTACAAGATAATAATCACAAGCAACACTAAAATATTCAGGATTTTCTTTTAAAAAATATGTTAAAATTCTTAATGTTTCTGTATTAATAAAATCGTCCGAGTCTACTCTAATTACATATTTTCCTTTTGCTTTTTTAATTGCTTTATTTGAGGATGCAGCTACACCTAGATTTTTATTATTTTTAATTAGTTTTAAATTAGAATAATGACCAAGATATTCATTTATAACTTTAATTGAATTATCTGTTGAACAGTCATCTATTATTATTATTTCATAAAGGTTATTATCAAGAGTTTGATTTAGACAACTTCTTATACAATCACCGATATATTTGCCATAATTATAATTTGTAATAACTATTGTTGCTAACATTTTAAATTATTTTAATAATCATAATTTTTATCACTTTTTCTTAAATTTTCTAATAAAATAAAGCTTATTTGTATTTTATATTTTTCCATTAAATCATAATGATACGATGTTCTTGTTTTTTCTTACTGGAAAAAAATTTCTAGTATCAAAAATTAATTTACTATTATTCATTATAAGTTTTTTATCAAATTTATCATGATCTGTTACAAGGACAGTAATATCAAAATATCTAAGATTTTTTTTATTTAATTTAATACTTTTCACATGACTAAAATTATATTTTCTAAATTTTCTAAGTCTTGTTATATAAGGATCGGAAAAAAATACTTTACATTTTTTTTTTAAAAATAAATCAATTATTTTCAAACTTGGCGACTCTCTAGTGTCATTAATATTTTTTTTATAAGCTGCACCAAGAATTAAAATTTTTTTTTTAGCAATTTTTTTTTTTTTAAATCTTAAATACTCTTCAATCTTTGAAACTATCCAATTTGGCATGGAGTTATTAATTTTTCCTGATAATTCAATAAATTTTGAAGTGATTCCAAATTTTTTTGCTTTCCAAGTTAAATAAAATGGATCAATTGGTATACAATGACCTCCAAGTCCTGGGCCTGGGTAAAATGCTTTAAAACCATATGGTTTAGTTTTAGCTCCTTCAATTACTTTAAAAAAATCTATATTCATCTTTTGAGAAATCTTTTTTAACTCATTGACTAGACCAATATTAATTGCTCTATAAACATTTTCATAAATTTTTGACATTTCTGCTTCTTCAATATTATCCATTACTTTAACTTTTTTAAAAATTTGTTTGTAAAGCTGATATCCTAATTCTTTACATTTTTTAGTCTTTCCAGATATTAATCTTGGAATATTATAAGTATTAATCGATCTGCCAGGATCATCTCTTTCAGGAGAAAAACAGATATAAAAATTTTTCCCAATATCAAACTTTTTACTTAATTGTTCAATTATTTCTTCTTGAGTAGTGCCAGGATAAGAAGTTGATTCAAGAACAACTAATTGATTGTTTCTAAAATATTTTTTTATTTTTCTAAGTGTATTTCTTATAAAACTTAAATCGGGCTTATTATTTTTAAGAGGGGTAGGTAAAGATATGATTACTATATCTAATTTTTTTACTAGTTGAATATTATTTGTTGAAATAAATTTTTTATTAACAAAAATATTTAAATCTTTATTTTTTACAGTAGTTAAATAGCTTTTTCTTTTTTTTAATTTAATTAATTTTTTTTTATCGTTATCAAATCCAATTACTCTATAACCTTTTTTAACAAACTGAATACACCTCGGTAAACCTATATAGCCCAATCCAAAAATACCAATTAATGAAGTTTTGTTTTTAATTTTTTTAAGAAGCATAAGTTAAAAACTAATAGATTAATTAATCAAAATTTTATTTATAATTTAAATATATTGACAATTATTTTTATCCTTAAATAAATATATTGTATATTTGTCAATAAAAATATACATAAAAAATAGTTTGCTATGCAAATAGTTATAAAAAATATATTAAAACTGTAATTTAAAAATGTTTAAAAAGTACAGCAACTGCATTTACTGTGGATCAAAAAAACTTAAAAAAGAGCAAATTCAAAAAAGTAAATTAAATTTTTATGTCCAAGCAATTGTGTCAGATTTAAACTTAAATATGAAAGATTTTAGATCAATTAAATCTCATAAGTGTATGAATTGTTCGATTTTACAAAATAATCCCTGGTTTTCTGAAAAAATATCAAAAAAAATTTATAGCAATATTTATGGTCAACACCATAGAAACTGGTCAAATATTTTAAACTTTATAAAACATTGTAATCCTCCAAACCATGGTGAATTATTTAAATATTTAAATAGTAAAATTAAAATAAAAAATTATGCAGAGTTTAAATCTCCTTTCTTAGGAATTTTGTTAAATTTTTTTTTAAAAGAGTGCAGAACAAAAAAATTTTTTTTAAAAAATTATTTTGAAAATATTATAGAATATTTAAAATCAAGACAAGTTGTAAACAAGTCAAAGAAAGCTAAAATTTACTCATTAAGACATGGTACCAAAATATTAAGAAAAATTTCAGGTATGAGAAAAAAAAACTTTAATAAAAAAATTGTAAATAAATATCTTTTTTTGAAAAATTCTAATTTAAGTTGGGGGCAAAATGATAACTACAAATCTGTTAATAGCGTTTCACTTGCAAGTGAGTTTTTTAATGATTTAGAAATACATGAATTAAATTATAATCATAAAAAAATAAAATTTGACTTGTTTGGCCTTTTTCATACATTGGATCATACTTTCGAACCAAAAAAAGTTCTAGATTACGCCTTAGATGTTAGTAGATATGTAGTTGTATATTGCCACATTGATAAGGAGCTTAATAGACAACATTTATTCACTTTTACAAAAGATTTTTTGAATTATTTGAATAGAAATAAAATTTATACATTAGATATAACTGATTTAATAAATAAAAAATATAAATCTCCAGAAATGTATTTTTTATGTTCGCGTAAGAAAAAAAATATTGAATTAATAAGCTAAAAATAATTAAGTGATTAAAATGCACATTTAAAATGAGAATATACAAAAATAATAAAAAATTTTATTCATACTTGTTTGATAAACTATTTCCTATACATCGATCAATAGTAAATCCTGGCTATAACAAATCTCTTAAAATTTTAAATTTTTTTATCAATTTTAATTTAATAAAATTAAAGAGTGGAAAAAAAATATTTGGATGGACTATTCCAATGTCGTGGGAGGTTGATGATGCTTATATAATTACTCCTCAACAGAAAAAAATTTGTAAATTTAAATTAAATAATCTCCATCTAATGGGATATTCAATGCCTTTTAATAAAACATTAAGTTTACAAAATTTAAAAAAAATTTTAACAACTAATAAAAAAATGCCTAATGCAATTCCATTTACATACTCTTTTTATAAAAAAAAAATTGGAATGAATATTGCTTTCAATGATTATAAAAGATTAAAAAAAGGTAATTATAGAGTGGTAATAAAATCTAAATTTAAAAAATCTAATCTTGTGATCGGGGAAAAAAAATTAAGTGGTTTATCCAATAAAACCTTCCTTATTAGTTCTTATTTATGTCATCCATCAATGGCGAATAATGAATTAAGTGGACCTCTTGTATTATTGGGTGTTTTTAAGGAAATCGAAAAATGGAAATTCAGAAATTTAAATTATAATTTTGTAATTAACCCTGAGACTATAGGTAGTATAGGATATATATTTAGTAGAAAAAAATATTTAATAAAAAATTTAAAAGCTGGTTTGGTTCTTACATGTTTAGGGGGTCCTAGAAATATTTTAACTTATAAAAAAACGAGAGTTGAAAATAGTCAATTAAATTTTTTATTTAAAAAAATAAATAAAGAAAAAAAAATAAAAATTTCAAATTATTCAAGTTTATCTGGATCTGATGAGAGACAATATTGTTCTCCAGGTATAAATTTAGCTGTTGGTCAAATTTCAAGAACAACCTATCTTCAATATAAAGAATATCATTCTTCGAGCGATAATAAGAAATTTATGAAAATAGAAAAAATACTTAAATCGATAAAAGAGATTTCTAAGTTTATTTATTATTTTGATCACCTATGTGGAATAATTAAAAGAAACCAGGAGTGCTGTGAAACATATCTAGAAAAATATAATCTGTATAAAGATAAAAGAAATAATAAAGTTACAAAAACGATTCTTACTTTTCTTGGACATTGCGACGAAGGAAGCATACTTGAAATAATAGATAAATATAATTTAAGTTTAGATGATAGTGTTGAAGCTATTAATCTTCTAAAAAAGAAAAAAATTATTAAGGTAATATATTGAAAACCTTATTTATTACTGGTGGTGATTTAAGACATAAATATATTGTTTATAAATTTAGTAGATTTTTTAAAAATTACAAATGCATAATTGAAAAAAGAGATTTGAATATAAAACATAAAATATTATCAAAAAATAAATCTTATAAAAGACATATTGAAAATTTTAATTTTTACCAAAGAAAAAATTTTGAAAAATATAAAAACAAATTTGATAAAAAAAAAATAATTAAAACAATTTATAGAAACAGAACGAACAATAAAATATTTAATAAAATTGTAAGAAAAATAATTTATAATTATAAACCAGATTTAATTTTTTCATATGGATGCCAAATATTAGAGATTAAAAAAATTAGTAAAAAAATTATGGGCTATAATATACACGGAGGTTTGCTTCCATTTTACAGAGGTGTTAATACAAATTTTTGGCCACATTATAATAAAGATAGTAGCAAAGTTGGTGTATCTTTACACAAAATAGAGAATAGAGTGGATTCGGGTGTGGTTTATTTTACAATAAGACCAATTATAAAAAAAAATTCTACAATTAATAGTTTGTCTTGCGATGCTATCAAAAAATTTGGATCTATAGTTCCAAAAAAGTTTTATTTGATTACTAAAAATAAAAAAAAACTAAAAGGTAAAGTTTTTAAAAAAATTTATAAATCTTGGAGAAAAAAAGATTTTAGTCCATCAATGATAGATATCGCTAATACAAATTTTAAAAATTATAAGAAAAAATTCCTTAGGAGTTAACAAAATTTTTTTCAGTGCATAAATCAAGCCAATTGAGCTATTA
>CEVN01078555.1_pt1 | contig 38095 bp, 43 predicted proteins | sample 427041 | NCBI WGS metagenome assembly CEVN01 (sample SAMEA2623463, study PRJEB7988) | marine metagenome | biome: marine biome (ENVO:00000447); feature: surface water layer (ENVO:00002042); material: "saline water (ENVO:00002010), including plankton (ENVO:xxxxxxxx)" | depth 5 m
TCCGCATTCAATTTTAACTGTAACCTTTACCAATAAAGCTGCACGCGAAATGCGAGGACGTATAGAAGGGATCGTGGAGCAGGATATGGGCAATTTTTGGTGTGGGACCTTCCATGGCATCTCACATAGACTTCTAAGAACGCATTGGGAAGAGGCAGGTCTAAGAAGAGAGTTCGCTATTTTAGATTCTGAAGATCAATATAGAGTAGTTAAGAGAGTAAGTAAGTCCATTGGCTTGGATGATGCTAAATGGCCACCTAGACAAGTCCAATGGTTTATTAATAAACAAAAAGATGAATGTAGAAGATCTAAAGATGTAGAGACCTCAGACGATTATTTTGCAGAAAAGATGAATGAGGTTTATAGGGCTTATGAAGAATTATGTGAAAGAGAAAGCCTAGTGGATTTTGGGGAATTGCTTTTAAGGACTTATCTGCTTTTAAAATCTAATCAAGATGTTTTGGATCATTATAAGAAGAGATTTAGACATATACTTGTTGATGAGTTTCAGGATACAAACGAAGTTCAATATCAATTTTTAAAATTATTATCCGAAGGCACTGGTCACATTATGTCTGTAGGAGACGACGATCAATCAATATATGGGTGGAGAGGTGCAAAGAGTGAAAATATAAACCGCTTCACGAAAGATTATAAAAATACTGAAATAATTAGATTAGAACAAAATTATAGGTCTACCTCAGTCATTTTGGGAGCTTCAAATGCAGTTATAAAGAACAATCAAGGCAGGATGGGAAAGGAGCTATGGACTGATCAAAAAGAAGGAGAGCCTATATCTATATATTCAGCATATAACGAAGATGATGAAGCAAGATACGTTGTAGGAAGCATCCAAAATTGGATGGAACAAGGAAGAGATTTAAGCGAGGTAGCGATTCTTTATAGATCAAATGCACAATCTAGAGCCCTAGAAGAGGCAATATTAAGAGAAGGTTTGGCTTACAGAATATACGGCGGCTTAAGATTCTATGAACGAGCTGAAATAAAAAATGCCATGAGCTATTTGAGGCTAGTATTTGGCAGAGAAGATGACGCTGCCTTTGAGAGAGTAATCAATATACCTCCAAGAGGAATAGGTGCCAAAACCTTAGATTTAATTAGAGCTAGGGCTCAAAAGATTGAGTCTTCTCTTTGGAAAGCTTGTCAAGATTTAATAGAAACTGATGGCTTAACGCCCAGAGCTAGTCAATCTGTAAAGGGTTTTATGTCAGATTTTGAAGCTTTGGAAATTGAGACAAAAGAGCTCTCCTTGAGGGATCTCGTTGACCATGTAATTCAGAGAAGCGGCCTTATTGACTATCATAAAAAAGAGGCAGGTGAAAAAGGAAGGACTAGGATAGAAAACTTAGCAGAGTTGGTCACGGCAGCTTCAGATTTTGAACCAGAACCTTTGGATGCGAGCGAAGAGGTTCCTCTAAAGCTGTTCATAGATCACGCAGCCCTAGATGCAGGGGAGACACAAGCATCAGAACATGAATCTGCTATCCAACTCATGACGCTACACTCAGCAAAAGGGCTAGAGTTTCCTCTTGTTTTTATTACCGGCTTTGAAGAAGGTCTTTTCCCTCATAAGCTATCCATTGAGGAGCCCGATCAACTCCAAGAAGAAAGAAGATTATGTTATGTTGGAATGACGAGATCCATGGAAAGACTTTTTATAGTGCATGCTGAAATGCGTAACTTACACGGTACAGAAACATTTAATCCGCCCTCAAGATTTTTAAGAGAAATTCCTGCTGAACTTACTTTAGAGGTAAGGTCAGGTGGTAGTATTCCCAGAAGAAGTAGAGCAACTGGAAGAACTTCTAGAGGAGAAGTTCCAGATACTGAATTTAAACTAGGTCAAAGGGTCTTTCATGAAGTCTTTGGAGAGGGTGTTATTTTGAATTATGAAGGGCAAGGTTCAAATGCAAGAGTTGAAGTAAACTTTGATTCAAGTAAGACTAAGTGGTTGATGGTTTCTTACGCTAAACTGCAGAACATATAATAAAGGAAAATTATGAAAAAATTATTAGTAACAACTTTTCTTTCTTTGATTTTAATATCCTGTTCAAATGAGCAGATTTCCGTGGAAGAGGGTACTTGTTTTTCTAATGGTGCCAGCACCTATCAATGGACCATGGTCACTACTTGGCCCAAGAACTTTCCAGGTTTAGGAATGGGCCCTGAGAACTTTTCAAAGTATGTTGATGAGATGACTTGTGGTCGAATGAAGATCAAAGTTTATGGCGGGGGTGAATTTGTTCCTCCAATGGGAGTGTTCGATGCAGTTTCCCAAGGGAATGTTCAATTGGGACATGGTGCTTCATATTATTGGACAGGAAAAGTTAAATCTTCACAATTTTTTACAGCTGTTCCATTTGGTCTAACTGCACAAGAAATGAACGGCTGGCTTCATTATGGAGGCGGGCTTGAACTTTGGGAGGAAGCTTACGCTCCATTTAATTTAATACCTCTAGCAGGAGGTAACTCAGGTGTGCAAATGGCTGGTTGGTTTAAGAAAGAAATTAATTCTTTAGATGATTTAAAGGGACTAAAGATGAGAATACCTGGCTTGGCTGGAGAGGTCTTCACAAGAGCGGGGGCAGAGACGGTAACTTTACCTGGTAACGAAATATTTTTATCTCTGCAACAAGGTGTAGTCGATGCGGCAGAGTGGGTAGGACCCTACAATGATTTAACTTTCGGATTTCATCAGGTTGCAGATTATTACTATTATCCTGGATGGCATGAACCGGGATCGACGCTTGAAATTATCATTAATAAAGATGCTTATGAGTCTTTGCCTGAAGATTTAAAAGCAGTTATTAAGTATGCCGCCAGAGCAGCTAATCAAGAAATGCTAGATGAGTACACAGCCCGAAATAATAAGGCACTCAATGAATTAATTGAGAAGCACAATATCGAATTGAAGAAATTACCCGACAGTGTTCTTGTTGAATTAAGAAGGATAACCGATGAAGTAATGGAAGACTTTATAGCCGATGATGAAATGGCTAAGAAGGTTTATAAATCTTATACAGAATTCAAGGATCAGGTTATCAATTATCACCGTATTTCTGAGAAGGCATATATAGATACTCGAGAGCTAGACTGATTTGTCTCTAATTAGATCACCTGAATTAGTGTTCTAATATTTATCCATAAACTGCATTTGGAAGTGCCGTGACTAATTCTGGAAAAATTGCCAATGTAATCAGTAGAGCAATTTGAATTAGGATGAAAGGTATAACACCTCTATATATAGCCTGAGTAGGTAAAGTATCTGGCGCAACGCCTCGCAGATAGAATAGTGCAAATCCGAAAGGTGGGGTTAGAAAAGAAGTTTGAAGATTTATCGCAATCATTATCCCTAACCATATAGGATCAATTCCCAACATCAACAAAGCTGGCCCTACTATTGGGACAACAACAAGAGTAATCTGTATGAAATCTAATATAAAACCTAGTAAGAAGATAATAATCATCACGACTAGAACAGCACCAAAAACACCACCTGGCAATTGAGTAAAGATACTTGTAATTAAATCATCACCACCAAAACCTCTAAAAACTAAGGAAAAAATAGATGATCCTAAAAGGATCATAAATACCATAGCAGTAATTTCAGTAGTAGTTTCTACAGCTTCTTTTAAGTTTTTCCAAGTAAGGCTACTTTTACTTAGAGCTAAAATAAGTCCACCAAATGCACCAACAGCTGCAGCCTCTGTAGGCGTAGCAATGCCTAGAAGAATGGAACCTAAAACAGAAGTAATTAAGACAAAAGGAGGCAGCAGAGTGGTGATAAGTATTTTCCATCTGTTTTTTACGATCTTTACTTCTTGTGCAGGTGCCATATGAGGAGAAATATAGGCCCTAATAGCAACGTAGGCTGCGTAACAAAATACTAGAATAAGACCAGGAACAATTGCACCCATAAATAGATCACCAACCGAAACGGTACGTGCCGAAAAATTTCCTAAGCTTAGTTGAGATTGTTGATAGGATGCTGACAATACATCTCCTAGAATAACCAAGGCTATTGAAGGAGGAATAATTTGCCCCAATGTACCGGTAGCGCAAATAGTCCCGGTAGCAAGACTTTGATCGTAGTTCCTAGAAAGCATAATAGGCAAAGAAATAAGCCCCATAGCTATGACGGTAGCACCTACTATTCCTGTACTGGCAGCTATTAAAGCTCCTACAAATATTACCGAAATGGCCAAACTACCTCTAAACCCACCAATTATTTCAGCCATATTGCTGAGAAGATCCTGGGCAAGATTAGATTTCTCTAATAAGACTCCCATAAAAACAAAGAGAGGCACAGCAACTAATGTCATATTTGTCATGTCGCCATAAAGTCTATTAGGTATTGCTCCTAGGAATGCACTTTCAAATGTATTGGTAGCAATTCCCAAGCCTGCAAAAATAAGAGCGGTACCAGCTAGAGAAAAAGCAACAGGAAAGCCAGCCAGTAAAACTAAGCAAATAACGCCAAACATTAATAATGGTATTAATTCAACCATATCGAATTTTGATTAAAGATTTAAAAATCTCAGATAAGCTTTGTATTCCCAGTAAAACTGCCAAAGCTATGAGTAGGGATTTCTGTAAATACACGAATGGTAAACCATCGGGCTCAGGAGATACTTCCATTATTCTCCATGAAAATTCTACGTACCCCCAAGAATAGAAGAGTATTGCCCAACAAACAGGCTGTAAAAAAATAATATTCCCCATTAAATCAACCCAAGCTTTTTTTACGTCTGAAAAGCCTCTATAAAAAATGTCTACTCTAACGTGAGCTCCTCTTTTTAGAGCAAAGGCAGACCCCAGAAGAAATAACCCTCCATGAAGGTAAAGGACTACGTCTTGTAGTAAAACTGAACCCATATCTAAACCGTAGCGCATTATCACAACGACACAGGTCACCAAGACCATAATGGCTACGAACCAAGAACATATATTCCCGGTTAATTCAGAAAAGGCATCTAGAGCTTTGCTAATTTTATGCAATGTTTAAAGTTTATAGTTGATTAAAATTTGAATTATAATTATGTGGAGGTATTTATGAATTTACAATTTACACAAGAAGAGCTCGATTTTCAAAAAGAAGTTAGGGATTGGATAAAAGAAAATTATCCAGAAGATATGCGTCAGAGGTATATCAGTGCCCCTAATGGACATTTAACGAAAGAAGAACAAGTGCAATGGCAAAAATCTTTATACGCAAAAGGTTGGGCTGGAATTAACTGGCCAGCTGAATATGGTGGGGCAGCTTTCACCGCGTCTCAGAAATATATTTATAGTAAGGAAATGGCAGCAGCTAGTGCTCCTGGTTTTCTGGCTTTTGGTGTTTCGATGGTAGCGCCCGTGATAATGGCTTTTGGATCTGATGAACAAAAAGCAAAGTATTTGCCTGATATTCTTTCTTCAGAAACTTGGTGGTGCCAAGGGTATTCTGAACCCGGTTCTGGGTCAGACTTAGCTTCTCTAAAAACAAAAGCAGAAGACAAAGGAGACCACTATTTAGTCAATGGTGCAAAAACTTGGACTACTTGTGCTCAGCATGCGGATATGATCTTTTGCTTAGTAAGAACTAGCAATGAAGACATTCGCCAAAAGGGCATTTCTTTTCTTTTAATTGATATGCACTCTGAAGGAATAGAAGTACAGCCAATAAACACATTGGATAATACGCCCATAGGAAATCATGAGGTTAATACAGTTTTTTTTGAAGACGTAAAAGTTCCAAAAGAGAATCTAATTGGCGAAGAAGGAAAAGGTTGGACCTATGCTAAATATTTACTTGAGTTTGAAAGAGGCAATGGGTATTCATCTGAACTATATTCTCAATTACAAAAGATTATTAAACAGGCCAAGACGGAAGATATCAGTGGAAATAAATTGGCGGAGGAGCCTGAATTTCAAGAGGCTGTTGCTAAGATCGAAGTTCAAATAAATGCTATGGAAGCTACTGAATTAAGAATTCTGGGAAGCCTTACAGCTGGGCAGAATGTAGGACCTGAGTCTTCTTTATTAAAAACAAGAGGAACGGAAATAGGTCAAGCAATCACTGAACTGGCTGTTGAAATTGTGGGTTATTACGCCTTGCCTTTTAATAATCCAGGTCCGGAGATTGGAGTCAATGAGCCTTCTATAGGCAGTAGCTTTGCGAATACTTCAGCTCCGAGGTATTTTAACTATAGAAAGGCTAGTATTTATGCTGGATCAAATGAGGTCCAAAGAAATATAATGGCAAAACTTGTATTGGGTTTATAAATGATTGCACTTATCGCACCAGCAAAAAGATTAGATTATGATTCTGACTTAACTGTACAAGACTTCTCAGTTGCTGAACATTTGCATGAAAGCAAAAAACTTGTAAAAGAACTACAAAAGAAAAGCCCAGATGACCTTTCTTCTTTGATGGGCCTTAGTGAGAATCTTTCTATGCTTAATTTTGAAAGAAATATGAATTGGCAAGCCCCCAAGAAACCTTCTAAAGATATTAGACAAGCTATATTTGCTTTTAAAGGCGATGTTTACCTTGGGCTTGATTCAGAGACTTTAAGTAAAGCAGATATTAAATATGCTCAAAAGAATCTAGCTATTCTATCTGGTCTTTATGGTCTGTTAAAACCATTAGATCTGATATACCCCTATAGGCTTGAAATGGGAACTAAAATGGAAAACGAAAGAGGTAAGAATCTCTATGAATTTTGGGGCAACAAAATTACAGAAAGCATCAATACTCTTGCAAAAGAGAGCAACTCAAAGGGCATAATAAATTTAGCTTCTGTAGAGTATTTCTCATCCGTTAAGTCAGAAAATTTGGATTTACCTATTTATAGTCCAGTCTTTAAAGATTATAAAAATGGTAAATATAAAATTATTAGTTTCTTTGCAAAGAAAGCACGAGGAACAATGGCTAGATTTATCATTCAAAATAAGATTAAGAACCCAAGGGATCTAAATCAATTTAATTTAGATGGTTATAAATACAGCAAAAAAGACTCTACTGAGTATTCACCTGTTTTTCTAAGGGATTAAGAAGGTATTTCACCGTCAAGGTATTTTCTTCTAGGCAATAAATCTTCAAATTCAGGATCTTTTTTCTCTGCTTTTGACTTAAATGCAACAGACATTTCATCACCAATTCCCATGGCATTATTCCATAATGCAATATGATTAAGAGACTCTTCTACTGTGTGATCTCTTCCGTAGTTTAGAGATTCTTTTGAGCCAGCTATAGCAAGAGGACCCTTTGAAGCAATTTCTTTAGCAACCTCCATAACTCCTTCCATCATTTCTTTTTTTGTATCGAAAACCTTATTTACCAAGCCATGTTTTAAAGCTTCTTCGGGCAGAAATCTCCTACCCGTATAGGCCAATTCTCTGACTATCCCTTCTGGCACTAGTCTAGGTATTCTTTGCAATGTTCCAACATCTGCTGCCATTCCTATATTGATTTCTTGAATACAAAAGAAAGCATCTTTAGTGCAGTAGCGAAGGTCTGTAGCTGTAGCCAGATCAACTCCTCCACCAATGCAAGCTCCCTGAATAGCTGAAATTACAGGCATTCTTGCTTTCTCAAGACAAGTAATAGTGTGTTGTAAGTCCAGAGTTACTCTATACGCAGATTCACTTCTCATACCATTGTGGGCGTTTGGAGGAGAATCTGATGGGGTAAAATTTGCTAAATCCATACCTGCACAGAAATGTTTTCCTTCACCAGAAAGCACGATGACTCTCGCTGAAGCATTGTCAGATAGGTCTTCCACTAAATGCGGTAATTCTGACCAAAAGGCCTTATTCATGGAATTAAAATCATCAGGCCTATTCATCCTAACATGAGCGATCTTATCCTTAATTTCTACATCAAAACAACTGTAATCCATAATATACTCCTTTGTTAAGCAGACACTGCGATGTCAATAATCTCGTCTACTTTCTCTTTTAACTCATCAACTAAATCAAATGCCTTATTGTGTGGTAATACAACTTTCCTGTCTCTACTCAACAACTCTAGTCCCTTTTTTAACTCTTGGGCGTTTTGTTTTAATTTTTCTTTATTTTCCATATTAATCTTTCATATGAGATATTTGTGAGCTATTGTAGAAGAAAAGATTTCTTTGACAAATGAAAGAAGCAAAATTAGTAGATTTAATTGAAGGAGCTCTAGAGGTTTCTAACTTAGCTTCCAATACAGTTTTAGAAATCTATCAATCAGAAGGGCATAATGTTAAGAGCAAGCAAGATGGTTCGCCAGTAACCGAAGCAGATATAGCCTCTCACCAAATTTTAACTTCTGGCCTCACTAAGTTAGATAAAACTATTCCTATTTTATCTGAAGAAGGAAACGCTAGTGTTATGCATGACCAGAATTTATTTTGGTTAATAGATCCTCTTGATGGAACAAAGGAATTTATCAATAAAAATGGTGAATTCACTGTGAATATTGCCCTAATAGAATATGGGTCTCCCATCTTGGGAATAGTCTTTTCGCCAGCAGTGGAGGAAAATTTTTATGGAGCTATTGGTCTAGGTTCATTTAAAGTTAACGGACAAGAAAGAACTAAAATATTTCCAAAAAAGCAAACTCAAGACGAATGCCGCGTGACTCTAAGTAAGAGCCATAAGAGTAAAGATGATGAGTGGTTTATTAATGAATGTAAAAAGCATTTTGGTACTGTGCATGAAGTACCAACAGGGAGTTCTCTAAAGCTTTGCAGGGTGGCTGAAGGCAAAGCTGATATTTACTCTAGATTAGGTCCAACTTATCAATGGGATATTGCAGCAGGCCAAGCTGTAGTTGAATCTGCAGGTGGGGTTGTAAATGACTTATCCGGTATTCCTTTAACTTACAAATTTGATCCAAAATTAAAAAACCCTTATTTCTACTGTTCTGGAGATAGGGAATTTCGTTGGCTTGAAATTTTTGAAAAAAACTAATCTAAAGTTAGAACAAGTTTTCCAATATTTCTATTCTCTTCCATAATTTGATGAGCTTTTTCAGCATCCTCTATATCCATTGTTTTATGAATTATAGGTTTTATTTCACCTGATTCGAAAAAAGGCCATACCTTCTCATAAAGATTTTGCATGATTATCTTTTTGAGTTCTTCACTTCTGGCCCTAATTGTTGACCCTATAACTTTTTGTCTTTTCATCATTAGGTGACCTAGATTTATATTTGATTCTATTCCACCCATTAATCCAATAATTATTAACTTGCCTTCAAGTCCCAAGACCTTCAAATTATTTTCTAAATAATTTGCCCCAACGGGATCTAGTATTATGTCAAATCCATCAGAGGTCCAACTCCTCACTTCACCAAACATGTTTTCACCTCTAATAGCACCCTCAGAAGCACCCAGCTCTTTACAAAACTCAACCTTTTCTTTGCTACCAGCGGTTATAAAGCTTTCAGCATTAAACACTCTACAAAGTTGTATGCCTGACGTGCCAATTCCACTTGCTCCAGCATGAAAAAGAACTTTATTATTGTTAGTTAAATTTCCTTCTATAAATAAATTAAGCCAACAGGTGGCATAAACTTCAGGAATGGAAGATGATTCTGCCCAATTTAGATTCGCAGGCTTTGGTATGGCTTGAAATTCTGGACAGGCAACATATTCTGCATAACCTCCACCAGCGAGAAGTGCACAAACCTCCTCACCAACTTTTCTTGAAGTTACATTTTTACCAATTTCATCAACTATCCCACTGCATTCTAAGCCTAGGATTTCGCTTGCCCCTGGCGGGGGAGGGTATAATCCTTTCTTTTGCATCAGGTCTGCTCGATTAACGGCAGTTGACTTTATTTTAATAAGAATTTCATTAAGTCCCACCACTGGCTTTTCAGCCTCATTTAGGACAGCCTTGCCTTCAACTACTTCAATAGCCTTCATTAAGGTTATTATAGTTTTTCAATAAATTTAATGTAAAAGTTTTCATTTCCTCTTCTTAATGTAACCTTATCTTTTTAGAAAAAATTGCTTAAATTTGCATCAATATTGACTAAAACTGTAGAATTCACCTTAAATTATGCCTAAAAAGGAAATAAAACAGAAAAAAATAACAGGTACAGATCTTCAAGATATGGAAGCCCTTTCACCTGGAGGAGACCTACAGGCTTATATCAACTCAGTTCATAGCATTGGAATTCTCACTCCTGAAGAAGAAAAAAAACTTGCTGAAGATCTTTACTACAGAAATGATCTTGATGCTGCGAGAAAGTTAGTTCTAGCCCATTTAAGGTTCGTTATTTATATAGCTAAGAGCTATTCAGGTTATGGCTTATCTGAAGCAGATCTAATTCAAGAGGGCAACATAGGCCTCATGAAAGCAATAAGAAAATTTAATCCTGAAATGGGAGTAAGGTTAGTTTCTTTTGCTGTTCATTGGGTAAAGGCTGAGATTCATGAGTATGTGCTAAAAAACTGGAAAATTGTAAAAATCGCAACTACTAAGGCACAAAGAAAATTATTCTTTAATCTTCGTGGTAAGAAAAAAGGGTTAGATTGGTTCACTGAAGAAGAAATAGAACAAGTTGCAAAGGATTTAGGAGTTAAACCTTCAGAAGTAAGAGAAATGGAAAAAAGACTCAGTGGATCGGATATGTCGTTTGATCCCCTTTCTGATTCTGATGATGATGAAGCCACTTATGCTCCATCACAATATCTACAAGACGAAGATGCGAATCCTGCAGATATATTTGAGAATGACTCACTAAGTGAAGAAAATACTTCGCAACTGTATGAAGCTATCAACCAACTGGACGATAGAAGTAGAGATATTCTGCAAGATAGATGGCTTGCTGATGAGAAACTTACTCTTCATGATTTAGCAGAGAAATATGAAATTTCTGCTGAACGAGTAAGGCAGATAGAAAAGAATGCTATGAAAAAAGTGAAGCAGTCTATCGCCTCTGGATTGTAGGGTGTCCTTTAATGGTAAACCAAAAAGTTTTGTCACCAGACAGGGAAGAATAACTTCAAATCAAAGAAAAGCACTGGATTCATTCTGGAATAGGTTTGTTATTAGTAATATTTCCGAAATTAGAGAGCATATAGACAATCAATATACTTTAATGGACATAGGCTTTGGAGCTGGGGAAACATTAATAAGTATAGCTCAAAAAAATAAAGAAATAAGATTGCTTGGAGTAGAAGTTTATCTATCTGGCATAGGATCTGTTCTCAGTAAGATTAATGAATACAATTTATGTAATGTAAGAGTTGTTAGTGCAGATGCAGAAGAATTACTTCAGACCAAAATACCCAACAGCAGCTTAGACGCAGTTATTATGTTTTATCCTGATCCATGGCCAAAGCGAAAGCATCACAAAAGACGGCTGATCAAAGAAGAATTTTTAGAGCTTCTAAATAAGAAGTTAAAAATAAACGGAATTTTTTATTTCAAAACTGACTGGAAAGATTATTTTGATGATGTTAGTGATTTGCTTATAGAAGATCCCAGCTGGATAGAAGTGGATTACAAAGCTCTTGACGATCATCTAAGAGATATTCCTTCGACATCTTTTGAGAAGAAAGCTAAACAATCCAATAGAGCTTTAAATACTAAGATATTAAAAAAAATTAAATAAACAAAGAAGGTAAACTCTTTGAAATAACTTCAAATGCTTTAAATCTATGACTTATTTTATTTTTATCTTCTTTTTTCATCTCCGCTAAGTGCAGTCCATATTCTGGAATAAGAAAAATAGGATCATAACCAAAACCACTATCTCCTTTAAAGCTTTCAGCAACTTCTCCTTCTAAAGTGCCTTCACTACAAATTGTTTTTCCTTTATGAAACCCCAATAAACAACATCTAAATCTTGCCGTCCTATTCTCTTTTTCAACACCTTTCATATCTCTTAGAAGTTTTGTCGAATTACTAAGATCAGTTCTTAACGAAGAATATCTAGCAGAAAATATACCTGGAGCTCCATTAAGTGCATCTACCTCTAAACCCGAATCATCTGCTAAGGCTGGCATCTCAAAGTATTCAGAGACATATTTTGCTTTTATAAAAGCATTTTCTTTAAATGTACTTCCTGTTTCTTCAGGCATCTCTTTTAAATCTTCAGGCATTGGAATAAATTCAAAATTCTTCCCTTTAGATAGCTGCTGAAACTCCTTAAGCTTACCTAGATTTTGTGTAGCTAATATAATTTTCAATTTGAGATCTTATATATAGCCGAAGCACCAAAAAGGTTAGGCCAAAACCTAGTTAAGACATTTGAACTTCCTGAAGAATTAAATGAAATTTTCTCTATTATTTGAATAGATGTTTCTTCGCAAAGTAGCTCAAAATCTTTCAAAGTACATAGATGTATGTTGGGAGTATCAAACCAATTTTCAGGCAGTGGATCTGTTATGGGCATTTTCCCAGTCATTAGAAGACTCAGTCTAGTTCGCCAATGTCCAAAGTTAGGTATAGTGACTATACACTCGTTACCTATTCTTGTAATTTCTGTAAGCGCTTTCTTTGGCTCTTTCAAAACTTGAATAGTTTGACTCATTATTACCACATCAAAACTCTTATCTATAAAATTCTCCAAACCTTCGTCAATATTCTGTTCTATAACATTAATACCATTTTTTATACTTTCATTTATGTTAAAGCTATCTATTTCAACGCCCGTAGCTTTTATATCTTTTGACGATATTAGATCTGACAATATTTCTCCCTTTCCGCAGCCTAAGTCTAATACTACAGAGTGCTCTGAAACCCAATTGTTAATTATTTCTAGAGTTTTCATCTAATTTCCTAGAAAAGCAGTTAATGCATTTATATATCTATCTTCTGTAAAAAGAAATGAATCATGCCCATGAGGTGAATCAACTTCTAGATAAGTAATTTCTTTATTTGCAGCTAGCAGCGCGTTTACTATTTCTTTAGATCTTTCCGGAGAAAATCTCCAGTCACTTGAAAATGATATAACCATAGTTTTAGCTTTTATTGGTTCTAAAGCTTTAACAAGATTTCCATCAAAGCTTTCTGCTGGGTCATAATAATCTAAAAGCTTTGTCATTAAGAGATAGGTGTTAGCATCGAAAGATTCTGAAAAAACGTCACCTTGGTACCTTAGATAGCTCTCTACTTCAAATTCAACATCGAAACCGAAATTTAACTTTCCTTCTTTGAGTTCTCTTCCAAATTTGTTGCGCATGGCTTCATCTGATAGATAAGTAATATGACCTACCATTCTTGCTAATCTAAGACCTCTTTTTGGAGATTTTCCAGCATCTAAGTAACGTCCTTCTTGAAAATCTGGGTCAGTAATTATTGCTTGTCTAGCCACTTCATTAAAAGCTATATTTTGTGCACTAAGTTTTGGAGCGGCAGCAATTACTATAGATTTAGATATCCTGTCAGGAAACAAGCGACTCCATTCTAGAGCTTGCATGCCTCCTAGACTTCCACCAATTACTGCGTGCCAGCAATTTATATTCAAATAGTCTGCCAGCAATGCTTGACTGTTTACCCAATCTTTAACCGTTATGACCGGAAAATCTGGACCGTATAACTCACTTGTTTCTTGGTTAATTGAAGAGGGACCAGTAGAACCGTGACATCCACCAATATTATTAGGACAAACCACAAAATATTTGTTCGTATCTATAGGCTTATTCGGACCTATTAAAGCATCCCACCAACCTGGCCTTTCGTTCGTGTCTTCATAATAACCGGCTGCGTGATGATTTCCACTAAGAGCATGACAAATTAATACAGCATTTGAAGAATCAGCATTTAACTCACCATAGGTTTCATAAACAAGTTCGATATTTTTCAGTGTTTGTCCGCACTCAAGCAATAGATCAGTTGGCAAATTAAATATTTGCTTGATAACTTTACCTACACTTCCACTCATAAAAAAACCTGTTTGCTTAAGCTAAACAGGTTTAATTCAATGCATTAGCTGTATTTCAATTAAACGCCCGCAAGCTATCTCAAATCGGCGAAGGCATAATTATATTGAAAGTTTTGTTAGAAGCCAACAGATAGCCAGACTGGCAAACCAGACTCAACTGCGAATTGAACAAATATAGCTTGAAAGAAATTTAATAAAATAAAAGCGAAGATTGGTGAGAAGTCGAGACCGCCCATAGGAGGTAGCAAGACTCTAAAGGGTTTAAAAAGCTTATCTGCCATTTGCCTAATTAAGACAATTGCAGGATGGAAGTTGTCTCCTGCAACCCAACTTAAAATAATTCCTCCTAGCATTATCCACCAAACCATCTTAAGTATTAGCAAGATTACAGAATAAGCGGACCAAAGTAATATTTTTAGTGGTTCGTAGTCTAGAGACCCAGCCATAGCAGCTAAATAGAAAGCCCCAGCTTGAACAAATAAAGCAACTAAAAAAGAAGAAAGGTCCAGACTATAAATAGGTTTAATAAGAGATCTTAATATTTGGCTTGGAAAATCTACTGCTTTTATAATACCCTGAACAAGAGGGTTATAGTAATCAACTCTTAGCAGTCTGAATAAAAAGTTAAATACAATTCCTATGGTTATGATATCCATCAAAGCTTTAAATAAGAAAAAGGTTGCTTCAGACATTTAATTATTTCCTAATTCTTTAGATTTACTAGCGGCTGCCTCAATAGCATCAATTATGATCTTTTTCATGCCATTCTTTTCAAATTCTTCAATTGCTCTTTGAGTTACACCGCCAGGAGAAGTAACATTTTCTCTTAGTTTCTTGGGTGAATGCTCGCTCATTAAGGCCAACTTTGAAGATCCAGATATCATTGACGAAATCATATTTTTCTTGGTTTTCTCATCTAATTTTATCTGGCTGGAAGCATCTAAAAGCGATTCAATTAAGTAGAAAACGTAAGCAGGTCCAGACCCTATCAAAGCAGTGTAAAGGTCCATTTCCTTTTCCTGTATGTGTACCACTTTGCCAACACAACTAAAGAGATTTTCTGCATCTTGCTTATCACAACTTTCCACATTTTTGTTTAAGCTTATAGCTGTTACGCCACTTCCTATGCTTGTTGGAGTATTTGGCATGGCTCTTATAATTTTTTCTTCAGGAGATAGAATATCTTCAATATCAGAAATCTTATAACCAGCCGCTACGGAAATTAAAACCTTTCCCTCACAAGCTAAGTTTTGATATTCATCTAAGACATCCTTAAGCACATTGGGCTTGACCGCAAAAATGATGACTTCACTTTCTTTAAAAACTAATTCATTATTATTTGAAGTTTTAACACTAAATTCATTTGATAAAATTTCTAGATGACTTTTTCCGGGTGAGCTAGCAATGATATTTTCAGGTTTAAAACCTGCACTTATCATTCCGGAAATTAAGGCAGAGGCCATATTGCCTGCTCCTATAAATCCAACTCTTTTTTCCATGATCTTCATTTCCTAGCTCCAAATATACCTGTTCCTATTCTTACTATTGTAGCCCCTTCCCGTATCGCTATTAAATAATCCGAAGACATACCCATAGATAGTGTATCTAGTTCGGGAAATATCGATTTAAGAGAATCTAATTTACGCCTAAGATCAGAAAAAATTTTCGACTGTTCTTCAGCGCTATCTCTAGGTTTGGGGATAATCATTAAACCTCTAGTTTTTATATTTTTAAGAGCAGTCAGGTTTATTAAAAAGTCGTCTATTTCTTCTTTAAGAATACCTGATTTAGTCGTTTCTTTATCAATATTGACTTGTAAACATATGTTAAGCGGCCCTCTTGAGGAAGGTCTTGCTTCATTAAGCCTTTCTGCAATCTTTAAACTATCAACTGTATGAACCCAATCAAAAAGAGAAGCAATTTTCTTAGTCTTTCTGGTTTGTATAGATCCAATAAAGTGCCAAATGATACTTTTGTGGGTTTGTTTTATCTTAAATTCAGCTTCTTGCAGATAATTCTCTCCAAAATGTGAAATACCATTTTCATAAGCTTTTTCTATATCTTCAATGGTTTGAGATTTACTCGCCCCCAAAAGTATAATTTTGTTAGGGTCTCGATTTGCAGCCAGACATGTTCTGTATATGTTCTCCTTAATATGAGCAATTTTTTCTTTGTTCACTTTTACATTTTTTCTGGAGAACTTACTCCAAGAATTTCAAGACCATTAAAGATCACTTGCTTAACTCCTTTTAGAAGAAAAAGCCTTGAAAGCATGAGCTCCTTGTCTTCAATTATGAATTTTTCATTGTTGTAATAACTGTGAAATAGACTTGCTAAATCTTTAAGGTAATAGCAAATTAAATGAGTATCGTTTGATTCTGCTGATTTTAGTATCAATGAAGGAAATATAGCTAACTGTTTCAGAATTTCTACTTCTTTCGCAGCGACCAATAAAGAAAGGTCTAAATTCTTTGTATTTTCTTCATGTTTGTATTCCGCTTTATTGAATACGCTGCAAATTCTGGCATGAGCGTATTGGATATAGTACAAAGGATTATCTTTTGACTGTTCTTTTGCAAGCTCAAGATCAAATTCCAAATGTTGATCAGCTTTTCTATTAATATAAAAGAAGCGAGCAGCTTCAGGTGTGACCTCATCCAATAGCTCCCTTAACGTAATAAATTCTCCACTTCTGGTGGACATAGAAATCTTTTCTCCGCTCCTGACAAGGTTTGCAAACTGTATAAACACTACCTCGAGTTTATTTGTATCCAAACCCAATGCTTTCATTGCAGCTTTAACTCTTGGTAAATAGCCATGGTGATCAGATCCCCAGATATTAATAATTCTGTCATAAGATCGAATGTATTTATCTAAGTGATAGGCTATATCAGATGAGAAATAAGTATGATCATTATTGCTTCTTTGTAATACCCGATCTTTATCGTCTTTAAATTCAGATGATTTAAACCAAAGCGCTCCATCTTTCTCATAGACATAATTTTTTTCATTTAATTCTGATATGGCTTTTTTTGCTTTAGAGTCTTCTTCTTGCTTCTCGCTATAAAGAGAAGATTCAAAGAACCAGAGGTTATGATTAACTCCAAATCTCATTAAATCTCTCTTTATAATATTTAGCATGTTGTCTAAAGCGAAAGATCTGATTTCTGCAAATCCCCCTGCTAATGCTTTTTGCATAAACATGATTAAAGAGTCGATGTCCTTTTCATCTTCCTGAACTTTCAGCAATGAAAGTACTTCTTGATAATTTCTGCCTGAAAGCATGTATTTTTCTTTACTTTCTTTAGTCAGCTCATCTGCAATTAACTTGATATAGTCACCTTGATACCCTAAAGCAGTCATTGTTATGTCTTGCTTTGAGTTTTGCATATACCTTAACCAAACACTTACAGTCAGTATGCTCATCTGCCTTCCGTAGTCATTTACATAGTACTCTTCATCGACTTCATGTCCTGCAGCAGTCAAAAGCTTTGCTAACACTGATCCAAACACTGCTCCTCTTCCATGACCTACGTGTAATGGCCCGGTAGGGTTGCTTGAAACATATTCAATCAGCACTTTGCCTAATTTACTTTTGTTGTGTCCATATTTGTCTTTTTCTGAATCTATCGTGCGTAAAATCTCTGAATGCGTTAATTCTGATACAAAAAAGTTTATAAAACCTGGGCCCGCCACCTCTATTTTTAAGATCTGGTCATCTAACTTAAAGTTTTTGGAAATATTTTCTGCTAAATCTTTAGGATTTCTGCCTAAGCTCTTAGCGAGAATCATTGCTATATTGCTCGCATAATCACCATGCTCTTTACCTTTATTTTCTTGTAACTTTATTTGATAGTCTAAATCATCAATACCAGACTCTTTTATCAGCTTGTCTACTATTAAGTGAAGTTGATCTATTATTGGTTGCTGCATTAATAAAAACCTATTTTCTGCCCTGATACTCGCCGTTTCTCGTATCTACAGTAACTGTTTCTCCTTCTGATATAAAAAGAGGAACTTTCACTATTACACCTGTAGATAAGGTAGCTGGTTTTGTTCCTCCGGTTGCTGTATCACCTTTCACGCCTGGATCAGTCTGTGTAACAACTAAATCTACAAAATTTGGTGCAACTAATGATATTGGTTTTTCGTTCCACAACAAAACCTTGCAAATATCTTCCTCTGTAATCCATTGATCAAGATCACCAACAACCTCGGATGAAATATCTATCTGTTCAAAGTTTTCTGGGTGCATAAAGTACCAAGATTGACCATCACTATATAAAAATTGCATATCAAGCTCTTCCACATCCGCAGCTTCTAATGTCTCACCTAATTTACAAGTTTTCTCACCAACTCTTCCAGTTAAATAATTCCTAAATTTAATTTTGCTGAATGCCTGACCTTTCCCAGGCTTATTAAATTCCTCTTCAATAATCACACAAGGATCATTATCAATAAGTACTTTTAGACCTACTCTGAAGTCGCTGGTTGAATAAGCTACCAAGTTATCTCCTATTAATTTTTAAGATTTATTAGCCTTGAACCAAATTTTACAGCCTTATTCGTCGTCAAGGAATTTAAATCTAACTTCGTAGAATCATCAAAAATGAGTATTACTGTTGAACCCATTTTGAAGTGAGCAAGTTCTTGTCCTTTTATAACATTTTTTTTACTTTCTTCAGGGCCTACTTCCCATTCTCTGATGTAATCTTTTCTTGATTTAGTTTTCCCATTAGTCCAAAAAGGAACAATGCTGCCAACGATTGAAGCCCCTATGGACACTAAAGAATAAGACAATAATTCATGATTAACCTTCATTAACGCTCTTTCGTTTTTTATATAAAGCAATGGAATATTATGTTGTGCCTTCTTATTTACACTAAAAAGTGACTTTCCTAAGTGCATTGTAGATTCAATATAACCATCGAAAGGGCAATGTATTCGATGATAATCTGTTGGAGCTAAATATATCGTAATAAAGTAAGACTGTGATCTGTCTATCTTTTCTTCTTCTCCTAATAACTCTTTCACAGAATAGGAATGTTTTTTAGCTTGTAGCAACATATTATTCTTTAAGTGCCCATGGTCAATTATGGTTCCGTCGACAGGAGAAACTACAATTAGTTCTGAAGTTTCTATTGGTCTAGCCTCCTTTTTTAATTGTCTTATAAAGAAAGAATTATATGTTGGGTATTTACTTACATCTGAGACTAGCGCTTCTTCTATCGCAGGCTTGTATAGCTTAATAAATGATCTAATTAAGAGGCTTTTAATCATTTTATTTTTAGAATTAGCCAAAATGCCCATTAACTTTGTCAAAATTAGGTGAGGAATAAAATTTTGCATGATTAGTTTTTTGCGACTTACTGCTTAAAGATTATTTATAGAATTTTTTTCTAAAATCCTTCTATTGTTTTCTGGAATAATTACTTTATCCATAATAAGTAAGATAATAACAAGCCCAATAATACTCCAAGCACCTCCTGTGGCGCCTGAACTTAATAAAAATAATCCTATTAAGAAGATTAAATTTCCTAGGTAGTCTGGATGCATTAAATGTTCTAAGAGCTTATCTTTAGACGGATTTTTTATTAATTTTAATTCTCTTGTAGATTGAAGATACATAAGTATTCCGATAATACAAATTAAAATGGATAAGAGGTCCTTAAAATCCAAATAAGAGGGACCAGAAAGAAAGTTTAAAGAAACTAATGGGCTGAAGCATATCATTTGCAGTAAAGAAACATATAAAGCCAAGAAAATAATGGTTTTAGGTTGTTTATTTACCACAGCATCTTTAAATTTTCTTAAATAACCTGAAAGAAGATTAAGTTTTAAGTTTTTATGTAGATAAAAGCTTGTCATCACCCAAATACTTACAATTACATTACCTAAAATTTGGCGAGTTGATAAATATGCTATATCAGTTATTTGTTGAAATATTAATCCTAACCAAGCGCACAGCATGATTGAAAGAAAAAAGTACTTTAAAAATATCTTAGGACTTTTTCTGTATACACCTATGAAAAGCAATATAAAAATGCACAAAAAGTTGCAAATGAATAAACTTAAAGAAAATTGAAATAAAGACATAGGTTTTTAGCTTCTTTATTGCTTCAAATAGCGTTGCATTGGTCCATAATTGTCTCTATAGTTTACTATCTCGCAAACGGGGAGAGTAAAAAAGAGTTGAAAATTATTACTTTTTTGCTAGTTTGCGTTGATATATAAAAGAATTTTTAATGTAATTAGGAGATACGCTATGAAGCGTCTTTGTAAAATTGTTTTCCTTACAGCAGTATTAATCAATCCTGCTTTCATACTAACCGATCAAATTAAACCTTTATTAGATGTTGCTGAAGACAGACAGAAAGCTGAGAAAGCTTCTCAAGCAAAAATTGATCAAATGGATGAGCAAACTTCAGTCATTATCAGCGAATATAAAACAGTAAGTAAGCAGATAGAGGGACTTAAGGTTTATAACGCTCAAATGAGATTCCAGATACAACGTCAAGAAGATAGATTGAAAGAAATAGATAAAACTTTAAAAGAAGCCCAGATAATGCAAAGGCAGATACCTCCTTTTACAAGAAGAATGTTAGCAGGAATAGAGAAATCTATTGAATTAGATCTGCCTTTCCACTTGGCCGAGAGAAAAGAAAGAATAGCTTTTGCAAAAGCCGCTCTGGATAACCCTACTGTTTCTCCAGCTGAGGGTCTAAGACAAGTATTGGAAGCATTTAATGTTGAGGCTGAATATGGAAGAAAAATAGACTCTTATAAAGATAGCATTGTTATAGATGGAGAGCTAAGGGAAGGTAACATATTGCGAGTTGGAAGGCTTTCTATGGTATTTCAAACGGCTGATGAAACTGAAACTCATGCTTGGAACAATGCTGCTAGATCCTGGGAAGAGCTAGACAATAGTTATAGGAATCCGACTAGAAAAGGCATAAGAATAGCCAATAAGTTGGCGACTGTGGATTTAATGGAATTGCCTCTACAACCTGCTAAGGAGGTTAACTAAAATGAAAAATATTAAATTACTTATACTTTTGTTGGCTTTAGGTTCAATTCCTGTTTCTTTAATTGCTGAAGATGAAGCTTCTACTGAAGAGGCTTCGAAGTCGGCTGCTCCTTCTAATCCAGAAGAGTTGCTTGAGATAGTTAAAAGAGGTCAATTTGCAGACACGCAAGAACAAAGAGATAGAGAAGCTCGTTTCAGAAATGAGAAAAATAAACAAGCCAAGCTACTTTCTGACGCAAAAGCTGAAAGAGCTAGGTTAGAAAGAGAAGCTGCTAGATTAGAACAAAAATTCGAAGCAAACGAAGCACTATTAGTGGTTGCAGAAGAGCAATTGAGAGAACGACTTGGTTCTTTAAATGAAATTTTTGGTCACCTAGCAGGAAACACCACTGAAGCAAGAAATATTATGGAGCAGTCATTAACAGCTGCCCAGTTTGGTAAGGATAGAGAAGATTTTATGACCCAACTTGGTTCAAAAATGAACGAAGGTATAAAACTTGCTTCTATTGAAGAACTAGAAACGCTTTGGTACGAATTACAAAGAGAAATTAATGCTTCTGGAGAGGTGGTTAAATTTAATGCTGATGTTATTAGCACAGACGGTAATGTTGAAAAACGTGATGTTGTTAGAGTTGGTAATTTTAATGTAGTTTCGGATGGTCAATATCTTAGTTATTCTCCTTCTAGAGGAATGTATTCTGAATTACCTTCGCAGCCAGCAGGAAGATATACTTCCTCTACTTCAGATATCCTCTCTGAGAATGCTTTCCCTGTTCAATTTGCAGCTGATCCGACTGGACCACAAGGGGGGAGTTTATTACAGAGCTTAATATCTATGCCAAGTACTGCTGAAAGGATGACATTAGGGGGCCCTGTAGGTTTCATTATTATGACTATTGGACTTCTTGCCACAGCTTTATTTATATGGAGATTCCGTGAACTGTGGTCAATGAGATCGGCAGTTCAGGCTCAAGCAGCATCTGATTCTTTGTCTGATGACAATGCTCTTGGAAGAATTCTTAAAATTGCTGAAGAAGACAAGAATGCAGATACAGAAACTTTAGAGCTTAAGATGGCTGAGCAGATCTTAAAAGAAAGACCTACGATAGAAGGGCTTAATTGGGTTCTTAAGATTGTTTCAGTAGTTGCTCCTTTAATGGGTCTATTTGGAACAATCATCGGAATGATAGAAACATTTACAATGATTACTCTGTTTGGAACTGGTGACCCTAAAACTATGGCAAGTGGTATTTCTGTAGCGCTTGTCACTACATGGTTGGGATTAATGGTAGCTATACCTACGACCTTTATGTATGCAACAGTTAACAACTTTGCTAAAGGTATTCTTGGAACAATAGAAGAATCTAGTACAGGAATGGTCGCTAAGCGTTCTGAGGGTAAAGGCTAAATAAGGAAAAGAATTTATAAGATATGTTTTTTTTCTACGATGCATCTGACGCCTTATTTGCATTTATGCAAAGAGGTGGAGATACACTCTATTTGATCGGATTGTTAGCATTTGTAATGTGGTTCTTAATCTTTGAAAGGGTTTGGTACTATTTTTTCACGCATCAAGACCATATCAATGAAGCTGTCTCTCAATGGGAAGGAAGGACAGATAAGCTTTCATGGAATTCCATTGCAATAAGAGACATGTTGATTTCTGAGAATACTAATAGAATAGATCAGAACTTGGATCTTATAAAAATGTGCGTAGGAATTGCTCCTTTATTTGGTTTATTTGGAACAATAACTGGCATGATAGAAGTTTTCCACCTACTGGCCGTTACGGGTGGTGGAGACGCTAAGGCTATGGCAGGTGGAGTCTCTAGATCAACTATTCCCGCGATGGCTGGATTGGCGGTAGCCCTTACAGGAACATTTGCAAACCAATATCTAGTGAATAGAGCTCAGAAAGAAAAAGATCTACTAGTAGATTACCTAGTAGCAGAATAAGAGGTTAAATTATGAGAAGATCACCAATCAGCAGTGCAGTAGCAGAAGAAGAGGATATAAACCTAACACCTATGTTGGATGTTGTTTTTATCCTGCTGATATTTTTTATTGTAACTGCAAATTTTATTAAAGAACCTGGTCTAGAAGTAAATAGACCTGATGCTGAAACTTCTAACATTCAAGAGAATGCAGCAATTTTGATTGCTATTGGAGCCACCAATGATATTTGGATAGATGGTAGAAGAGTTGATGTTAGACAAGTTAAGGCAAACATCACCAAGCTTTTAGCTGATAATCCTCAAGGCTCAGTAGTCATACAGGCTGATGAAAAAGCGCAAGCTGATGCGATTATTCAAGTTATGGATCAGTCAAGAGAGGCAGGTGTTTATGCCATATCTTTAGCCTCAGAACCAAAGTTCTAGTTTTATGGGATTTCTTGCTGAACAAAATTTAAAAATGCTAGGGTCTACTCTGGCAGCTTCTTTTGTTTTAACAATTTCTATCTTCTTCATAATGCAATGGTTGATTGATGTAGGAGATGTGGAGTTGGATAATACTTCTATTAAAATTGCTGATGTCACGATGCCTGAAAGGGAACTTGAACTTTTGATGGATATGGAAAGGCCCCAAGAAGAAGAACCGCCACCTGAAACGATGCCTCCTGAATTTGATATGACACCTCCTGCTGAGGTTGATAGTTCGGCCGCAAGACCTAATCTTGGTTTTAAAGGAAAGAAAGCAGGCGTTTTTGCTGATGGTTCTTATGTACCTATCTTTCAAGTACCGCCTGTATATCCAAGACGAGCTCTTGAGAGAGGTATAGAAGGTTGTGTGATGCTTAAATTCACTGTCACTAAGGTTGGGTCCACGAGAGATCCTTCTGTTGAATGGGCTGTACCTCCAGGTATTTTTGATAGAGCAGCAATGAGATCTGCACTAAAATATAAATATAAACCTCAAATTAGGGACGGTGAGGCTATAGAAGTTCCGAATGTTAGAACTGTTGTTATCTTTAAGATCGAAGATGCAAACAAACCAGCAGATTATGTTCCTGAAGGGTGTGATTAAGAGTTATGAATAATATAAGTTTTCCAATAAAAGTTTTATTAATTTCAGCTGTAATAAGTTTATTACCAGTCGCTGCAGGCGTCTCACCTTTAGACTATAAGGGTAGTTCTTTAGAAGCAGCGGATGAAAAAAAAGAAAAGAAAAAAAGAAGAAGAACTAAACTTCCAAGTAAAAAAGCACAGCGAATATTGCAAAGCTTACAGCCACTGTTAGAAGCTGAACAATGGAATGAAGCTTTATTAGCTTTAACGCCAATAGCAAACCCTGAATCTAAATTTACAGGAACAGATAGAGCTAAGATGTTTTATTATCAAGGTTATATTTATTTCTCCATGGAAGATTACGGGAGAGCAGAAACTGCCTATAAAAACTTAATTGCAGAACCTGATTCTAATGATCAGGAGGTACTAGGAGCTCTCTATTCATTGTCTCAATTAGCCTATATAGGTGAAGACTACAGAAAATCTATAGATTACTTGTTGCAATGGTTTGATTTAGAAGAAATGCCTAGTTCTGATGCATATGCTCTTTTATCTATGACTTATTATCAATTAGAAGATTTTGTTAGTTCTCAGCAGAATATTGATATAGCTATAGAGATGCAAGAGGCTAGAGATATTCCTATAAAAGTTGCTGTTTTAGACGATGAAGGTAATGAAACTGGAGAAATGGTTGAGACAGGAGAAACTGTAAAAGGCGTTGCTAAAGAAAACCACTATTTGCTTAAAATGGCTCTTTACAGCGAGCTTAAAATGGACCTCTATGTATTGCCTATAGTAGAGAAGTTAGCTCAGAATTATCCAAAGAAAAAGTATTGGACTCAGCTTTCGGCTTTATATGGTCAAGAAGATAGACAATTAGACCAAATGGGCGCGTTAGAAGCAGCCTATGATGATAGGTTGTTGGATAAGCAAAGAGAATTTACGGCTTTATCTCAATTATTATTTATGTTTGAAAATCCCAGAAAAGCAGCAAAGGTTATTGAAGATGGACTAAACCAAGGAATAGTAAAAGCCGAGGAAAAGACCTTAAAAGCGGCTGCTCAATACTGGCATTCGTCTAAGGAACTAGAAAGAGCTAAACCGTACTATAAGAAAGCTGCGAAAGCTTCTAAGGAAGGAGAGCTATATATTTTCTTAGGCCAAGTTCATTTCAGTCTTGATGAGTTTTCTGAAGCAGAAGAGGCTATAAGGGCTGGGATAAAGAAAGGGAAATTAAAGGATGCAGCAGCAGCGCATATGTTGTTAGGCCAAATCGCTTTCGAAAATCAAAAATGGGAAAGTGCTATTGCTTCATTTAGAGAATGTATTGATGTTGCAGAAAGACAATACGACGATAAAAAGAAGAAGCAAAAAGAAAAGAAAAAGAAAGTTCAAGACCAAGCCAGAAAATGGGTTACCTATACTGAAGGCGAAGAGGAAAGGGTAGAAGCCTTAATACTTAAGAAAAGAGCTCTAGGAATTTAATTTTTAATATACTCAACGAAAGAATATTTTATTCCATTTTCTATCGATTTAATTCTCGATCTCTCTGTCCAGTCTTCTTTTTTCCAAATGGGAAAAAACGTATCAGCTTCTTTAACGACAATATCAATCTCAGTAAGAAGTAATTTATTGGCTATAGGCATAAATTCTTTATAAATACTCTCTCCCCCAATAATACTAATCTTTTCAGAAGCCTTTTTTGCCTCTTTAAGTGCACTTTTTGCATCTGCAACCTCAATAACGCCTTTTCTATTGCTTGGGGATTTTGTCATCACGATGTTATTTCTATCAGGCAGAGGTTTGCCAATTGAATCAAAAGTAGCTCTACCCATTATTATGGTCGTATTTAAAGTATTTTTTTTAAAATGACGAAGGTCTTCTTTAATGTGCCAAGGAATTTTGCCATTTTTTCCGATAGCTAAATTTTTATCTACAGCTGCTATTAGAAATATTTCCATTACACAGCTATAGGTGCCGGTATAAAGGGATGGGGGTTATATTCTGTTAACTTAAAATCACTTATATCAAAATTAGATATATCATTTTTATCATTAAAGATTTCAAGTTTAGGTAGATCATGAGGAGCCCTGCTTAGCTGTTCATCTACTTGGTTTAAGTGGTTTAAGTAAATGTGAGTATCACCTAAAGAATGTATAAATTCTCCTGCCTCAAGACCAGTGACCTTAGCGATCATAAGAGTCAATAACGCGTACGAGGCAATGTTATAAGGTACTCCTAGGAATACATCCGCGCTTCTTTGGTAGAGTTGGCAAGATAGCTTTCCATTACTTACATAAAACTGGAAAAGAGTATGGCAAGGAGGAAGGCCTGATTTAATCATCACAGGAATATCTTTAGGATTCCATGCAGAAACAATCAGTCTTCTAGAGTTGGGATTAGTCTTGATATCTTTTATCACTAATTCCAACTGATCAACACCCTCAAAATCTCTCCATTGTTTTCCATAAACTGGTCCTAGATCTCCATAACGAGAAGCAAATTCATCATCATTCATGACTTTCTCTATAAACATCTTCATCATATCTTTTCGGTCATCTGAATGGATAGGGTAATGGTCTGCTTTGCCTGTCTCATTAAGCCAATTTTGAAAAGGCCAGTCATTCCAGATATTTACATTATTCTGGATCAGGTATCTTATGTTCGTATCTCCTCTTATGAACCAAAGCAATTCATGAATAATCGCGTCTAAATTTACCCTTTTTGTTGTCATCAATGGAAAACCTTTCTGCAAATCAAACCTCATTTGGTGACCGAAGATACTTATAGTTCCGGTTCCAGTTCTATCTTCTTTTTTTATCCCTGTTTCTTTTATTAAATTTAATAAATCAAGATACTGTTTCATTTTTAAGATTCTTATTAAGATGTGAATAATAAATTAGATAAATTCCTATTACTATCATTGGAACACATAGAATTTGACCTCTTGTAAATACATCAAATGCAACTAGCCCTATGTGAGGATCTGGTGTTCTGTAAAACTCAGTAATAAATCTCAGTATTCCATAGCTCAGTAAGAAATAGCCTGAAATATTCATAGTAGGTTTCGGTTTTCTTGATAGCCAGATTAGAAATATAAACAAGACTATTCCTTCTGCAAATGCTTGATATAGTTGAGAAGGGTGTCTGAGAATGCCTGAGGGGTCAGAAGGAAATATTACTCCAAATGCTGAATCAGTAGGTCGTCCTAAAAGTTCTGAATTTAGAAAGTTTCCTATTCTTACTAGTCCAAGACCCGGAGGAATGCATGGTGCAACTATATCCATTAACCAAAAAAACTGTACATTCCATCTTCTAGACAAAAAATAACATGAAACCAGTACGCCCATAAGACCACCATGAAATGATAACCCTCCTTGCCAGACATAAAAGATTGAGAGAGGATCTTTTGAAAGTTGTTCGATGCCATAGAAAAACATATACCCAAACCTTCCACCAATAATTGCTCCAAGCATTCCATAGAACATAAGGTCACTTATCTTTTCTGAGTCTAAGATATTAGTTCTTTTAGAAAGTAAAAAATAAATCGAGAGAAAAGCCATAAGCCACGTTAATGAATACCATCTTATAGAAAGTGGACCTATCTGAAGCGCTATGGGGTCTATTTCAGGCAGTATCATGAAGGTTTTCTTATCATATCTACCATTTCATAAACTTGTTTAGGTGGCTTTTCAGTTAAAGTTGATACTGTTATTGCAACAGCAAAGTTAAGTAACATACCTATGGCACCTATTCCTTCTGGAGAGATCGACATTAACCAGTATTCCTCAACATTTAGGCTAGGATTGATAAATTTAAAATAAATGATGTAACTAGAAGTGAATATTAATCCTCCTAACATCCCAGCTATTGCTCCTTCTTTGTTTAGTCTTTTGTAAAAAATTCCTAGGAATAAGGCAGGAAAGAAGGTTGCAGCAGCTAATCCAAAAGCAAAAGCTACAACTTGAGCAACAAAGGCAGGGGGGTAGATACCAAAAATACCTGCAATTCCAATAGCTATAGCAGCAGAAATTCTTGCATATCTTAATTCCTGTTTTTCACTTATATGAGGCATATAAGTTTTCTTTAATAAATCATGTGAAACAGAAGATGAAATAACTAATAATAAACCTGCTGCTGTGGATAGAGCAGCTGCAAGACCTCCCGCTGCTACCAAAGCAATTACCCATCCAGGTAGTTGAGCTATTTCTGGATTAGCCAATACAATGATATCTCTATCAATATAGACTTCATTCGAATTATCTTGATTGGGTCTATTGTTTAATAATCTTTCTCCGTATTTACCTCTTTCATCCGTGTATTTAGGCTTAGTGCCCTCTAGAGCATTACCAGACGAGTATCTTATTGCGCCATCATCATTCTTGTCTTGCCAAGCTATCAGTCCAATGTCTTCCCAGTTCTTAAACCATTTTGGTGCCGTAGAATAGCTTTGACCTTGTATTGAATCTATAAGATTCATTTTTGCGAACGCAGCAACTGCTGGAGCAGTAGTATATAAAAGCGCAATAAATATTAATGCGTAACCTGCAGACTTTCTGGCATCTCCAACACTTGGCACTGTAAAGAATCTTACAATTACATGAGGCAGGCCAGCTGTTCCAAACATCAAGGCAGCTGTTATACAAAATATATCTATATTACTTTTTGTGTTTTTGGTGTATTCAGTAAAACCTAATTCTAAGGTCACCTGATCTAATTTATCTAGCAGGAAAGTCGAACTATCAACAAGTGTACTGCCGAATCCTATTTGAGGAATTGCATTTCCGGTCATAAGAATAGAAATAAATATTGCTGGAACTAGGTAAGCAAATATAAGAACACAATATTGAGCAACTTGTGTATAAGTAATGCCTTTCATGCCACCTAAAACTGCATAGAAAAAAACTATTGCCATCCCAACAATAACTCCGGTCTCGATATCTACCTCTAAAAACCTCGAAAATACTATTCCTACACCTCTCATTTGGCCTGCTATATAGGTAAAAGATATAAAAATTAAGCAAATAACGGCAACCTTTCTGGCAAAAGACGAGTAATATCTTTCACCAATGAAGTCAGGTACAGTAAATTTACCAAACTTTCTCAGGTATGGAGCGAGTAATAGAGCTAATAAAACGTATCCTCCCGTCCACCCCATAAGATAAACGGAACCATCTTTACCTAGGAAAGCTATTAATCCTGCCATTGACAAGAATGAAGCAGCTGACATCCAGTCAGCTGCAGTAGCCATACCATTCGCTACAGGATGAACACCTTTCCCTGCCACATAGAAGTCATTAGTTGATTGCGCTTTAGACCATATCGCTATTCCAATATAAAGAGCAAAAGTAATGCCTACGAATAAATATGTTAATAACTGCACATTCATAGATCTGAATCTTCGTCTTGGGAAATTTTCTTATCTAATCTCTGCATTAAATAAACATAAATAAAAATAAGAATCACAAAAATATAAATACTTCCTTGTTGAGCAAACCAGAAACCCAGTTTAAACCCTCTTATCTTTATTTGATCTAATGCATCTGAAAATAAAATTCCGAATCCAAAGGAGGCTAAAAACCAAACAAATAAAAGAGAAGAAACTATTTTTAAATTAGCTTTCCAATATTCTTCTGGCTTCTTGTTCATTTATCTCATTAATAGATTTAAAGCCATTATCATAACCAAAAAAGCAAAGGCTATTCTTAGTTTTTTCTGCTTCATTCTATGTGCAATATTTACACCAAATCTCGCTGTTAGAGAACTTGTTATTCCTACAATAATGGTAGCAGGGAGATAGACGTAACCAATTGAATAATCTGGTAAATTTTGAATATTTATGCCTACAATCATATAAGAGACAGATCCTGATATAGCAATTGGGATACCGCAGGCAGCTGAAGTGCCAATTGCATTCATCATTTTTAGACCTCTATGATAGAAATATGGCACTGAGAATATTCCTCCCCCAATACCAAAGACTCCGGAGAGCCAACCTATCCCACCTCCTGCAACTACAGGGCCTAGTAGATTTGTTTGTGGATTTTGTGGTGGTGGAGGGAATTCAAAAATTAATTGAATTGAAGCAACCACTAAGAATAGAGCTACTAGACCCTGTAAAGTATTGCTTTCAATTAAGCTTGCCGTAATACCCCCCAATGCAGATCCAATGATTATGCTAGGTGCAACAACTTGTATTAATTTCCAATTAATAGCTTCCTTGGCGTTATGAGAGATAGTGGATGCAATTGAACTAAAAATAATTACTCCCAATGAACTGCCTAATACCATATGTGATAAAATTGCATTTGCAAAGCCAAGGTAAGAGAAAATAAAGAAGAAAGTTGGAATTATGATAATTCCCCCCCCAATACCAAATAAGCCAGCTAATACACCAGAAAATGTGCCTAGTAAAAAGTATAAAAAGATTTCCAAAGTAATATTTTATCATTAACTAAGTTATCTATTATAAATTTATGTGCTTAATTGCTCTCTCTATTAAAAAGGAAATTGATTGGAACGGAAAGGAAGCTTACTTCTTTACCGTTCTAGCTAACAGAGATGAATACCATGATAGGCCAACAAGTAAATTACATTGGTGGACAGGCAATGAAATTTTAGCAGGGAAGGATGAATTTGCTGGTGGGACATGGTTAGGCTTCAACAAATCTGGAAGATTCGCGGCCTTAACGAATTTTAAAGAAAATACTACAAAGAAGTTCAACCTTTCTAGAGGTCATTTGGTAACTGGGTTTTTAGAAGGAAAAGTATCTGCTAAATCATACTTAGAAAGTATAGATGGAGAAGATTACGCAGGCTTTAATTTAATTGTTGGAGATAGAAAGGGGCTATTTTATTGCTGTAATAGATCTGATGGTATATATCTTATTCCTGAAGGCGTACATGCTTTAGGTAATTTGACCTTAAATCATGATTCAGCAAAAATTAATTCAGTTAAGGTGGACTTAGAAGAACTTTCCCTTCAAGAATTCAAAACAAAATCTGCTTTAGAAATGATGAAAAAAGAGTATGGGAAGTTACATGAGAAATCAAAAGATGACTTGAAGCCTAAAGAGTGGATTGAGATACCATATCGATTTATCAGATCAACTATTTATGGCACTAGATGCACTAGTGTTTGCAGGACTCTTTCTAATGGGGAAATAGAATTTTTTGAACAATCATATTCAGAAGAAGGCACTGATGAAGAAAAGAATGAATTTTCTTTTAGTATAAAGTCCCTTGATTCTTCATAAAATAATTGTAGTCAGGCAAAAAGCTCTTTAGAACTTTTCTATAAGTGGCTTTCTTAAAATCTACCCCACCATTTACTGGATGCCAATAACTAGACCAAGTCCAGTCTACAAATTCAATTGGAGAGGATGCATTTAGGTTTATGCAGCTATCTTCGCAAAGAATTTCAGCTAAAAACCATTTTTGAGTTTGCCCAATAAATTTACTATTTTTAAATCTAAAATATTTAGGCAATCTATCCTCTGGAACTTTGTAGTTAAACCATTCTTTAGTTTCCTTAATTATTCTAATATCCTTCCTTTCTAGCCCAACCTCTTCTTGTGTTTCTCTATAGATAGCCTCTAAAGGGCTTTCTCCTTTATCTAAGCCTCCTTGAGGAAATTGCCATCCATTTCCGTCTTTTCTTTTACACCAAAGAATCTGGCCTGAATTATTCAGGATAATTATGGCTACGTTAGGTCTGTAATTTTCGGTATTTTCCAATTTATTTAATTATAGATTGTTTACTTCTAACTATAATAGGCTATAACAATTTTTAAGTTTATGAATTTAGTATTATTTGATTTAGATGACACCCTTCTGTCTGGTGATACAGAAGGAGAATGGGTTGAATTTATGTTGAATAGTGGAATGATTCAAGATGACTCTTTTTTGGAGCAAATGTCGATATTTACACAAAATTATAGAAATGGAATTTTAAATATTTTTGATTATTCAAATTTTTTATTAGGGCCCTTGCATGGTATTAAAGAGACTTCTATGACAAACAGAGTTAAAGAGTTCTCTAAAGAAGTGGTTGGTAGACTTTCTGATGCTACTACAGATCATCTATTGAATAAGCACGCTTCTGATAAATGTTTAATAACATCAGGTACCTTGTCCTTTTTGGTAAAGGAAATCTCCAATGAACTAGGTATTGAGAACTACTTTGGAACAGACGCTGAAGTAAAAGATGGGTCTTATACTGGGAAGGTTTTTGGTCATCCAAACTTTTCAGAAGAGAAGGTTCGAAGAATTAGAGACTGGATAGGAAGTCAATCTTTTGAACTAATATATGCTTATTCAGATTCAATACACGATCTTCCATTATTAGAATTTTCTGATTACCCAACTGCTGTAAATCCAGATGTTCAGCTTATGGAAATAGCACAGAGTAAGGAATGGAATATAGATATATCTCGACAAAAGATTATTAATGATTTCTAGAGAAAGAACGCTATATAAGTTTTATTATTTATCCACTGATACTGTGGATAAGTATGTGTACTAAATTTGCCTTTGCAGTAAAAAAAGGATTATCTGAAATCGCTTAAAATTTAAACAGTTTCTTTTTAACTATTTAGGATCAGTTGACAGTTATAATGTTTGTTCAATTTTTATAAAATTAATTTGAAATGGAATATTTGTCACGATTTGAAGAGCTTAAATCTCAAAAATTAAACCTTGATTTAACACGAGGTAAGCCTTCTGGTGACCAATTAGATCTTTCCTCCTCGATTGATTCAATAAAATTAAATGAATACAGCTCTGATGGAATTGATGTAAGAAATTATGGAGAAATAAAAGGGTTGCCTGAATGTAGAGAACTAGGTTCTAAGATATTGGGATGCAGCAAAGAATATGTTTGGGCTGGTGGAAATAGCAGTCTTAGCTTAATGTTCCAATATCTTTCCTATTTATGTATTCAAGGAGAAGGTGATGGGCCATGGTCTTCTGCAGAGAGGACATCTATTCTTTGCCCTGTGCCTGGGTATGATAGACATTTCATCCTGAGTGAAAATTTAGGACTTAATATGATTCCTGTTCCTCTTAGAGGATGTGGCCCTGATTTAGATAAAGTAAGAACTTATATAGATTCAGACTCTTCAATTAGAGGTATCTGGTGCGTTCCTAAGCATTCAAATCCTACAGGCGAAACATATGACAAAGAAACTATCGAAGGATTGATTGAAATATTCAGTAAAACACAAAGGAAAAGCAAAATTTTTTGGGATAATGCTTATGCTATTCATGATTTTAAAGACTCGGAACCCCTGGAAGATATTTTTTCTATTGCTAAAGAAAAAGGTAGAGAGGATTTGGTTATAGGATTTGGTTCTACTTCTAAAATTACTTATGCAGGTGCAGGAATTGGATTTATAGCTTTATCTATATCTAATCAAGAGTCCTTTATGCCCTTTTATTCTGCTTTAAAAATAGGCCCTGATAAGTTGAATCAGTTTAGGCATGTTAAGTTTTTTCAGGACAATGATCTGAACAGTCATATGATTAAACATGCTGATCTAATTCGACCCAAGTTCGAATTAGTCCTTAAGTGGCTTGATGAACAAGAATATGGCTCATGGACTAAACCAGATGGTGGCTATTTTGTGCTGCTTAAGACTGAGCCTGGCCTTGCAAATAGAATAGTCACTTTAGCAAGTGAATTGGGTCTTCTATTAACTCCTGCAGGATCAACTCACCCATACGGAGTGGATCCAGATGATCAATATATCAGAATTGCGCCGACAGCTTGTTCGCTTGAAGAGTTGGATAAAGCAATGGAGGCTTTAGTTTGCTGCTTAGGTTTAGCTTACCAAGAAAAAATAAATAGTTAATTCTTACTATTTTCTAAGATTTCGTAAGAATCTCCATCAAATCCTCCAAAAAATATTGGAACATCTGGATGCTCTACTGGGATATTGCTGTCATCTATTAATAAATTTTGTTGCGAAACATACGCTGAATAAAAGACTTGATCATTTTCTGCAAATACATGATAGAAAGGCTGGTCTTTCTTCGGTCTTATTGCAGCAGGAATAGATTTATACCACTCTTCCGTATTGTTGAATTCTGGATCAACATCATAAATAACCCCTCTAAAATCTAGGTATTTATGCTTGACCACCTGACCTAAAGAATAGGCTGTTTCTATTGTCTTTTTCATATAATTAAATCGTTTAAATCTTTAGACTGATTAAGAATATCATCAGAAGTTATTTTAACTTGATTTTCTACTAACTTTCTACAAATTAAGAATTCTTTTGGATTGTTGACAGCATCAACCGCAATAAGTTTCTGTTCTTTTAAATAAAATAGCATGAATTTAGATTCTTCTTGGCTTCCACGCATTATAACTTCATCATGTTCACCAGATATCCCCACAATTTGCAATTTATGGTCGTATTGATCGGACCAAAACCAAGGTATTTGATTATATGCAATCTTGTTTCCCATGATTGAGGAAGATACAGTCTTTGATTGCTCCATAGCGTTATGAACTGATTCCAGTCTTAATCTTCGGTTTAGTCTTTCATTTGGATGGTTTGTACAGTCTCCGCATGCATATATTTTTTTATCTTCAGTTTGTCCGTACACATCTACATAAATTCCGTTGTCACAATGAAGGCCAGATTTTTCAGCCAATTCAATATTAGGAAGGACTCCAGCTCCTATCACCACCAGCTCTGCTGGAATAGATGATCCGCTTGAACAAATTACACTTTCAACGTATTCCTTACCTTCAACTTTTTCTAAACTTTCATTGAGTACAAATTCAATTCCATATTTTGAGTGGAGTGCTTGATAGTACTCAGATATGATTGGATCTACCGTTCTACTCATTACTCTATCTGCCATTTCTAAAACTGTAATTTTAATATCGAATTCAGTAGCTACTGCTGCGACCTCTAGCCCTATATAGCCTGCTCCAACTATTACTATATTCTTGCTCTTTGTAAGACCTTCTTTAAGTGACTTGGCATCATCTATTCCTCGTAAATAGTGAATTCCATTAAGCTTTGAGCCGGAAAATTCTAATTGCCTGACTCTGCTTCCTGTTGCAATTACTAATTTATCATAACTAATAGATTCATTATTCGATAAGTGAATAAGGTTGTTGATCCTATCAATTTCATTGGCCTTAACACCCAAATTAAGTTGTACAGAGTTTTCTTGAAAGAATTCTAGATTCTTAAAATATAATCTTTTATTTTCGGTTACACCGCTTAAAAAACCTTTTGATAGGGGAGGGCGTTGATACGGGAGATGATTCTCTTCTCCTATAAGAGTTATAGACCCTTTATAATCATCTTTTCTTAGAGAAGTAATGCATTGGATTGCAGCTTGACCTCCACCTATTATTACTAATTTTTCCATATACCAAAAAGTTCTCGATTAATTGCTAAATTATGAATAAAGTCTACAACTTATTTATCAAATATGGAGAAATAAAATGATAGGAATAGTAGCTACTTTAAAAATAAAAGAAGGCTCAGGAAGTGAATTTGAAGCTGTAGCAAGCCAACTTGTTGAAAAGGTAAATGCAAATGAAGAGGGCGTAGTGTACTACGACCTTTACAAGCAAGATGATACTACATATGTTTTCTTAGAAAGATATAAAGATCAAGAAGCTCAAGATGCTCATGGCAAAACAGATTACTTCAGAGAATTGGGCGCACAAATGGGACCATTTATGGCAGGAGCGCCTGACATAAAAGTACTTCAGTCAGTATAGTTTTAACCGAGATGAGGTTTAGAGAGGTATTCTCTAGACCTCATTTCTTCTAGTCTACTCAGGGTTCTTCTGTAAGGCCCGATTAATTTTCTACCTTGATATAGACTTTCTATATCTTCCTCTAAAGAAAGGATCAAATTAACTTTTCTTTCATAACATTCATCTATCAACGCAATAAACCTTCTAGCTGAATCTTCTTTATTTTCAGTAAGTATTGGTATCTCAGAAATAAATAAAGTATGAAATTCCGTGCAGATCTCAATATAATCTTTCGCACTTCTTGGCCCATCACATAATTCTTTAAAGTTAAACCAAACACACCCTTTAGCTTTTTTAATTGTCTTAATCTTTCTGCCTAGAATTTCTATTGAGCTATTTTCTTTAAATTCACCTGCAGTTAAATCAGAGAAGTTCTTAGACACTTTTACATTTTCTGGGTCTTCCCTAGAAAGGGTAAAGATTTCTAATTGCTCAAGTCTTCTTAGCCTGTAATCTTGAAGGGAATTTAACTCATATATCTCACAATTTTCTTTTATAGATTCAATGGCTGGGAAAAAGCGATCTCTATGCAGTCCATTTTCATACAAATTATCTGGATGAGTATTAGATGTTGCTATTAAAGTTACATCATTTTCAAATAGCTTTGTAATGAATCTCCCCAACAACATAGCATCACCAATATCTTCTACATAAAATTCGTCAAAACATAACAAATCCGTAGCTTTGGAGATTTCTTTAGCGGCTACTTTTAGCGGATCTTCTTGACCAGATAATCTTTCTAATTCTTCGTGTAATCCTTTCATAAATCTGTGGAAATGCAGCCTTTTTTTCTTTTTGATATCAAGATGATCGAAGAAAATATCCATTATTTGTGTTTTACCTCTGCCAACATCTCCTCTTATGTATAGACCTTTTGTAGTTTGGTTAGAAAACCAACTTTTAGAGTTAGAATTTATTCCTTTCGCGATTAGATCAAGTCTCTTTAATAGATCGAATTGTTTCTCATCAAAACTAAGATGGCTATCATCAACCATCTTCATGTAGGCTTCAGAAGGTTTCAATGGTATTTATGCAAAATCAGGATTATGAGTAAAACTATGAATATCCTCGTCCACAGGAGACCAAGGGACAGCTGAAGTGCTAAAAAAACTTGAATTAGGAGATACCCAGGAAGAGTCGTTCAAACTTCCTGCTTTTATAAATTTAAGATCAGGATTTTCTTCAACAAATGATATTAGTGGAGAGCCACAATTCTCACAAAAACCTCTCGATACAGTTGATCCAGCACAACCCGTAACACTAAAATTCTTTAAATCTCCTTCTATGATAAGAGAACTCTCTGGGATAAGTAAGATAGTGGCTTTTCCGCTACCTGTACTCTTTTGACAATCCCTACAATGACAATGATGTGCACTAAGAATATCCGCTTGATTGAATTCATAGCTAACTTTTCCGCATAAACATCCACCTTTTTGAATTGCATTACTCATATTCAGCTCCTTTATTTACTGGGTTTTTTCATGATTAATACCGGCGTACTCTCAAGATAAGTTATGTATTCTGGGTCGGATCCCCATTTCTTAATGGCTCTATTTTCTAGTAAAGGAACCCCACTTATTTTGGTTAACAAGACATAAACAAATACGGGAGATATAAGTGTGCATAATTGCCAGCCAATTAAAACTGGATAGGCAATCATAGTTACTCCAACCCATAGCATTATTTCTCCGAAATAATTTGGGTGACGCGACCATGCCCATAAGCCCGTGGTTATGAATTCTTTATTCTTCGAAGTATCTTTTTTAAAATCTCGTTTCTGTTTATCTGCAATTATTTCTATAGAGAAGCCAATAATCCATAAGAATGTACCTACAAGAGCTGGCCAACCTAATGCAACGGTAGTATTTGATGTTATAGCTGCTAATCCAGCTGCCATAGTAATAAAAACCCAACACCCACCTATAGTCCATGTCATGAGATACCATACAAACTGCGTTTTCATTACTGTGAATCTTTTATCTTTGCCATCTTTTTTTACTCTAGTGAAAAGGAAAGCGCCAAGCCTTACTGCCCAAATTGTTATCAAGACTCCAATTAGCAAATCACGTGGGTCTGAAGATGGATTTAAGTAGAAGCCTAAACTTATTGCCGTTAAATAAGAAATAGTACCAGTAAGGTCGAAATAGTGCTCCGTTTGTCCTATAAAAGAAGGAATGAAGATAATCCAATGCAGTAAGTAGCTTACTGATGCGCAGATAGCGAAAAGAGACAAGCCTGCATATTGTGTAGAACCTTGGCTTCCAGCCAAAGCTATTAAATAGCCAATTAGTATGCTGGCAAATATTGCGGGAATGGTTATTTTTTTACTCATGATTTTAGTTTCTATTTTAAATGCTCATTAGAAGAAACAATATTCGAGTTTT
>CEVN01031365.1_pt1 | contig 37783 bp, 33 predicted proteins | sample 427041 | NCBI WGS metagenome assembly CEVN01 (sample SAMEA2623463, study PRJEB7988) | marine metagenome | biome: marine biome (ENVO:00000447); feature: surface water layer (ENVO:00002042); material: "saline water (ENVO:00002010), including plankton (ENVO:xxxxxxxx)" | depth 5 m
TAAATTCAAAAATTCTTCACGCTCAAATGTTTTCATTTTCTTTCCGGTATTTTTCTCTACTGTAAATTCTATATTTATTCCATTCCGGTCTACTCCCCAGGGGAAGAAAACTTCCTTACCTAACAATCGTTGACTTCTGGCAATAACATCAATCATTGAATATTGAGCTACAGCTCCAATATGCCAGGTTCCACTTGGATATGGAGGAGGAGTATCTACTACGAAAATTTCCTTGTCAGATTTTGGGTTAAAACCATATCTTTGATTGTATATATCTTGGTTACTATAATGGTCTTCTTGGATCCTCTTCTCAAGGTCAATCGACCATCTCTTGTCTTCGATTAAGGGTTTACCCATGGACCCATCCACCTCACAATCTGCCTCCCCCTGAGACTTATTGTTCTTGACGGTTCCCAATCAGATAGTATCTAATGAAATGCAAATTACAGTCAACCTAAAGCCGTCGGGTTCAAGCACCTTCGCTACCGACGGTTGACTCAGACTAGGGAGGCTGCGACTTGTCAATGGATGATAACGGCGACAATTTCGTGACTCGCATAACGAAAATTGGTCAATCTAAGGGGAAAGAAATACTATCTAAACCCAACATAAATAGAACCACAGTAGAAAGTTATGGAAGGATAGGTAGGAACCAATTAAGGAGGATGTCATCTGATCTCAATTTTACAGATGTCCTAACAAAATTCCCCACGGTTACAGTTGTGCTATGTCTAATTATTACCGGTTTTTTCTCATGGGAATCAGGATTAGTGGATTGTAGAGATGATTTTTGTCCGATTGAAGGCAAATCCTCCATGAATGTTAACGGTGACTTGGAAGTATACCTCCCCCAAGATTCGGATGTTTCTGAATTATTGGCTCAAGTTGAGAGTGTTGATAGTTGGACAACAAATGTCATGGTAATTTATGTTGAATCCTATGAGACTGAGGAGCAACCATTGAGGAATATTACTGATCAGGCTGTACTCGAGGAAATAGAAAAACTAGAGAACATTATAAATCCAGTACAAAATGATGGTGGCGATGACAACGTAATATACGTACTTTCAATTTCATCAGTAATTAAAGAAGTCAATTCATCTGCACCAAGAGTGTTAAAATCTTTCTTTTCAGGAGTAGCGACTGCTCTTGACAACGAAGAATTATCGGAACAAATTGATGAAGTCATTGATGCAAACCAAGATGTTTTGGGTAATTATGCTATTCCGGACGACCAAACTAGAATCGATGATATTGTAGAAGAAATGCCTGAAAACGCTCTAGAAAAATTGGTAAGAGACGTTGGAGTATGGGAAAATGGTACACTCATCAAAGAGGAAGCTGGTGCTTGGAATAGGGCAGTTATTATCATCGGAATAAATAACGAACTTCGTGATGAGAATGGGAATAATATTACCGTCTCGGAATTTATAGAAAACACACAAAACAGAATAAATCAGTTATCTCTTCCCGTAGCCGAAGGTGGTAATGGCTGGGAAGAGAAAGGATTGGTAATGACCCTAACTGGACCGGTTCCAATAACAAATGCAGTAACAGAAGAATCCTTCAATCTCTTTTGGGATGTTTTTCCTACTGGTGTTGTATTCGTTGCTATTGGCTTATTTTTGTTCCATTGTGACCTATTACAAACAGGACGTATCAGGTTTGTTCAAGGTATCAAGGTACTAATTATCTCGGGACTCCCCACGCTATGTTCTGTGTTTATTACAATGGGAATAATCGGTTGGACTAATTATGAAGTTTCCATGACAGTAATTATTGTTGGGCCAATAGTCCTAGCGCTAGGTGTTTCTTATGGTTTACACATAACGAATAGATATGCAGAATCAAAAGGCACACCACAAGAGAAAATGGCAGAGGCGTTGGAATCTACAGGGAGAGCAGTTTTACTTTCCGCGTTAACCACAATAATTGGATTCATATCTCTAGTATTCACTCCTATGAAACCGATACAAACGGTAGGATATTCACTAGCAATGGGTATAGTGGTTGTGTACATAATGACCATGGTAATGGTTCCAAATTTAACAATGATGCTAGATTTGAAGAAACCATCACACCCACCTCCTAAAGCCTTCGTCAAAGCAGTAAGTGTTCCGATAAATTGGACTAAACTTACCCTGACTATATTCGTTATAGCAATGTTATTTTCTGCTGGTATCAGTCGACCAAATGTTGAAGAAAATGTTGATCTGTTACAAATGGCTCCAGAAAATGTAGGGGCAGTTGAAAAAATGAAAACATATTCTTCTGAATTTGACGCTGGCCAGCCTGGATTCTTATTGATAAACGGGTCTTTCGACGCCAGTCCGGATATTTTCCAAGCTGAACTAAGTGACCCTTATGAGAATCTAAAAGGGTTAGAGGAATTAGAAGAGAAATGTAATTCTGTAGAACAGACTACAGCGGTGTCTATTGTTTTCCTTATGAAAGCAATATCAGTCACCGTAGATTTAGATGGGGAACCCATCCTTGATGCATTACCTGATGCCACTCCACAGCCTATCGCTGATGTAGCTGAACTGATTTTTAATCAGTCAGTTACAGGAAATGGTTCCTTTTGGCTAAGTCTAGCAACATTAGATAGACAAGACAATAGTGGCGGCTTAGAAGCTCAAAACTTCTTGTTGTATGTGTTTTATTCTAGTCTGACAGATGAAATGAGAGAATTATTCCTAGATGAGGAAAAGATGGCGAGTTTGATTTATGTTGATATGCCATTTATGGATGTTAAAAGTACTGAAAAAGCAGTTTCCCAAATAGATAATTATGCCCAACAGGACACCACCGGTGACATAACTTCGTCTAAGTTAGTAGGAGTTGCTTCGGTAACTATAGAAGTTAACAATCTAATAGTTAATTCTCAATGGCAATCCCTCGGTTTCGCTCTACTGTTCACCGTCTTCACCTTAGGTTTGGTTTTCAGGGATGCTCAATATGCAATTCTTACAACATTGCCAGTGGCATTTACAGTATTCATGCAATGGTTGGTAATGGATCAGGGCAACGTGGCATTATCATTGGTAACCGTAATGATTGGTTCAATTCTTGTAGGAGTAGGTGTTGACTTCTCAATACATATTGCTAATCGCGTTAAGGAATTAGGAGGGTCATTAGATGCCATTAGAATCGCTTGTGCGAGTACTGGTATGAGCCTGACCGAAGCCGTTACAGTAACTATTGCTGGAATGGCCTGTGCATATCAAATTCCAATTCCCGCAATAACCCCGTTCGTTACAGTGATTATTGTTTTGCTGATAGTAGCAGCTATTTCTGCGTTAATTCTCCTCCCAGCAATATACTCCATACTAGTCAAAGCAAATATTTCCCTTACTGGAGGCTCTAATACAATGGCTAAAGCAGCCGGTTTACGCAGAACCCTTACTAAGGAACAAGGCGATGTTATGGATGCAACTCTAGTAATGGAATCCCGAGATGCGTGGTGAAATAATGGTAAATTACTGGCTGATGAAAAGTGAACCTCATGTTTATCCATGGGCGCAATTAGTTGAAGATCGAACAACCCATTGGGACGGAGTCCGGAACTATCAGGCAAGAAATATAATGCGTGATGATATGAAATTAGGAGATTACGTTTTATTTTATCATTCAAATTGTAAACCTCCTCATGTAGCAGGAGTGGCTAAGGTTTGCAAAGAGGGATACCCCGATTTCACCGCCCAAGACCTAAACTCAAAATATTTTGATGAGAAAGCAAGCCCAGAAAATCCTAGATGGATTATGGTCGATATAGAAGCTATTCAAGAAATGGAACCAGTTGGACTACCTGAACTCAAACAAAATCCAAGTTTGGAAGGGATGCCATTGCTACAAAAAGGCCAGAGGCTATCGGTGCAACCTGTATCAGCCAACCACTTTGCAATTGTTTGCAAGATGGGTGGATTGGACACATCTAATCTATAGTGGTGTTTTCGTGACCTATTCCATTGTAGCAAAATGTAAACAAACTGGTCAATTTGGTGTAGGGATTCAATCTCACTTTTTTGCATCTGGAGATGCCTGTTGGGCCAAAGCAGGTATTGGGGTTGTTGTAACTCAAGCTATGGCATTGATGGATCATGGACCATTAGGCCTAGAACTGTTAGAGCAGGGTTTGTCAGCTTCAGCAGCGCTTGAGAAACGCTTGGAGGCTGACCCTGAATCAGAAATTCGTCAAGTAGCGATTGTAGACAAAGATGGTTTAGTTGCTGTCCATACTGGAACAAGTACTATTCCATCTGCTGGCCATGTGTTAGGAGATGGATTTTCATGCCAGGCCAACCTAATGTGGAATGATATGATTCCCACTAAAATGGCTGAAGTCTTCTCTAAAAAAGACGGGGTATTATCCGAACGGATTCTTGCTGCATTACATGCTGGTCAAGAAGAAGGTGGAGATTTACGAGGTATGCAATCAGCTAGAATTTTGGTAGTCAAGCCAGAGATAACAGAGAAATCATGGGAAGAAAAGTTAGTTGACATTAGAATTGACGACCATCCTGAACCGCTTGATGAGCTTGGTCGTTTACTCAAAGTACATTCCATGTATACCGAATTCCAAGAAGGCGGATATGAACTAGATTTAGAGGAGAGTGAAATGGAAACCTATCCAGAAATAGCCTTTTGGACTGGAGTGAATTTAGCGGTTAATGGTGATTTAGAAAGTGGAAAAAAACTAATCAATATCGCGCTAAACAATCATGATGGTTGGATTGAATTATTACATCGTTGCTCAGACATCAATTTCTTTGGTATTGATGAAGTATTAGTGCAAAATTTACTCAGTGATGTTTAGAATGTCCTTAGTGGGCACGTCCTCGGTGGACGATCGTCACCAACGATGAAAATTCCACGATCTCCTCAGCCCCGCTATCCCAAGGCATCCAGCATCCCCGGTCGGGCTGCTCGCTTCCGCGCCTGACCTGATTCCCGGGCGTAAGACAGTCGACGCTTCCCTTCGGAAGCGTTCTCCGACAACCTGGATCTCTTGGGGGCGAGGCGTCGACGTCAACCGCAGGGTCATCGTCGGCTCGTTTTCGCCGCCCTCGGACTTCAGGCCACCATTTTCGACGATTTGTGGATAATAGAACACGTCAACGCTCCCCCTAGCCCAACACTCCCGCGTAACACTCACCTAAGAACGAAACTATTGCCTCAATTCATTCCGTTTCATACTTCGAGGGGCAACCAGTTTGAATTTCATTGGCTTCGATATACCATAGATTTCCTATTAGTGTTAAATCTCCTTTGACTGCCACCATACGGCCTTCTTCGAAGCCATCAGGGACGGCAATAGAGGCGAAAGAGACCTCGACCTGAGATTCTTGTCCGGCTAGAATAAATGTGCTAGAGGAACTGTCTAAAGATTGTTCTTGAACAATACCTCGGACATTAAGTTCCCCGGAATCATGACTTTCTGGCGAATCCATGACTTCATCCACTGTGTATTGGATTTCGGGGTCTACTGACAAAAACATCAGACCCATCAAACCCAGCATAATTCCACCGACTAAAAGCAGGCGGGTATGACGAGTGTTTCTCACAAGACCTTCGAGATAGAGGTTATTGAATAGGCTTACTCCAAATCGTTAGATTGACTTCCTAATTTCTAGAATACCCAACTACTTCCTGTATATCGCTGAAACCTTCAACTTTGAGTCTTTTATTTAGGCCATTGGTAATCTGTGACACCACAGATGGACCTTGGAAAACTAAGGCTGAATACAATTGTATCAAAGTCGCTCCGTTGCTAATCGCATTCCACGCCGTATCAGGAGATTCTATCCCACCACATCCGATAATAGGAACCTTATTTCCAATTGAATCATATAAATCTCCAATACACTGGATAGATTTTTCGTGAAGTGGCCTACCTGACAACCCTCCGCTCTCTGAAAGAAAATTTCGAGATCCTGTATTTTTCGGTGCGGGACGACTGATTGTTGTATTTGTTGCCACAAATCCATCAATTCCAGACGATAATGCTGCCCCTGCGCATGATAAGATTGAATCTCTATCTAAATCAGGTGAAAATTTCAGTAGGATTGGTTTCAAACCAGCCCTTTTGTCTCTAATTGAAGTACAGGCATTGACCACTTCCCTGATGTGGTCTTCCTCTTGTAACTCCCTTAACCCTGGTGTATTAGGAGATGAGACATTAAGGACAAAAATATCTGCATAGTCATACAATAGATTGAATGTATCAGCATAATCATGTGGGGCTCTTTCGTTACTTACGGTTTTGGAACGTCCAATATTTGCTGCCAAAGGGACATTAGGCCACTTACCAGAAATTTCTCTTTGCGCTAATGTATCGCGGACACTTTGTGCACCTGGATTGTTAAATCCCATTCGGTTAATCAAAGCAGCATCTGAATTTGATCTAAACATCCTTGGTTTGGGATTTCCCTCTTGTGGATAACGTGTGATACCTCCGTATTCAGCCCAGGAAAATCCTAGGGAAGGCCATGCCCCTAGGGCCTGTGCAGATTTATCAAATCCAGCAGCAAGTCCTAATGGGTGTCGGAATAGTTTCCCAAATACGTTAATTGGAAGATTCGGAGTTCTGTAAATAGAGCTGAGTAATTTCTGGCTACCTCTGTTCTCAGCAAATTTGGATAGGCCATTAACAGTTAATTTGTGTGCTTTTTCAGAGTCTAAAAATCGTAAAGAAGGACGGACTATGTATCGATATGGTATGCCCATCCTTCGTTCGGCTTGATGGGCATCCTTCAAATCTTGCGTGTATTACGATAACCATGAACGCGGAATTGTGTGCTAGATCCATTCGGGAACTAGCAAGACGGATGTTGCGTTCTAGGGGGGTAATTATCCAAACACCCGAACACATTGACATAGATGATTCTCTATCCCTAAAAATTTCTGACCTGGCACCTAGTCTTTATTTTGGGTTCGAAATTAAATTCCATAAAAAAGAACAAATCATAATTACAAATATCGGAGAGTTAGGTGGGCAAATTGGGTTTCCTGAACCACCAGAAACGGAAGTATGGATACCGGTAGATCTGCAGGTTGGGTTTGATGAATTGTCTCTAGAAGTAATCAGATTGGCTGGTGCAGGTTACCCTGGTTGTGTTGGTTGTGGAGGGGAAGATGCTGAATTGCCCTGGCAAGAAACTGAAATTCGAAAAATGTTTGATTTACAGTAGAACTGATTTGAGACATTCCTCACGCGCGCGTACGTACAGGCATGCGCGCGCGCGCCTTGCATCGCTCTAACCTTACTCACGTTTATACAGTGTTCATCTCGCCACCGGAAATCGTGGTACGGCAATTCAGCCGTGTAACCGGACTATGAAAGTGGTAATATGAAGTTCATGATTTTAGAGTCCGGTGCCAAAGCCCGGACGATTAAGAAATACCTAGGTAAAGGTTGGATAGTTGATGCTTGCAATGGACACGTTCAGGACTTGCCTTCAAGGGGAGGAACCAAACATGACAATAAGGCAATGTGGTCTTCTAAAGAAGGTCAGTTACCCAATCCCCCATGGAGTTGGACTGAACGTGCTGAAAAGGTTGTAACAAAATTACGAAAGAAAGCAGAGTCTAACTCAGTGGAAGAGATTTACATTGCTACTGACCCAGATAGAGAGGGGGAATTTATTGCATGGAGGCTCAAAGAAATCTTTTCGGATTATGACAGGATTTATCGAGTTACATTTAATGAAATAACAAACACAGCCGTTCAGGAAGCAATAGAAACTCCTAGGGAGATAGATATGGACTTAGTGGATGCAGCCAAAGTTCGTAGGTTTATGGACAGATTAGTGGGTTACAGATGTTCAAGATTCAGCCGATCTTGGAATCTTTCTTCTATGGGTAGAGTACAAACACCTACTTTAGGATTCATAGTAGAACGAGAGATAGAAAGAGAAGCTCATGTGCCAATCCCTTATCATTCAATTTCCGTTGATTCAAACGGAGTATCTTTCAAGGTCCGCTTCCATGAAAAGGAGGATAGCGACGCTTGGTTCGATGATGATGGGAAACATTTCCCAGACAGAACTTTTGATGGGAAATTAGCAAATGACACATTACTCGCATTACAGAACGCAGGTGAAATGACAATACAATCTGTTAAGGAGGGAACAAACAAGAGAAAACCTCAGCCTCCGTTTACAACAGAATCTATGCTAAGAGCAGCTAACGGCCGAATGGGATGGGCAATAGGGAGAACTAGTAGAGTGGCAACGGCTCTCTATCAGGCAGGGCATATTACTTACATTAGGACCGATTCAACTAGAACAAGCAAGGATGCAAGAGATAGAATACGTAAGTTAATCAAAACCGAACACGGTGAAAATTATCTTGGGCCTGGAGCTTTGGGGCCCGATGCAAAAAAAGGGGCGAGTAACGTACAGGATGCCCACGAAGCGATTAGGCCAACACAACCAGAAATCAAGACACTAACGGGAGTCGATGAAGATCAACAAGCTCTATACAGATTAATCTGGGGAAGGTTCGCTGCCAGCCAAATGTCAGATTCAATAAGAGAAACAAGAAATCTCGTCACTAACGTTAACAGTGTAGATAGGCCATTGTATGGCACTAGTTCTTGGAGAATTCATGCGGGTTGGGAAATTGTTTATTCGGCAGATAAACAAGTTCAAACTGAACCTCCCAAAATTGGTTTTGATGTTGGATCGAAATGGCAATTTTCGAATAATGAGGATAACCCATTACTCACATCCGACGAAACTAAACCTCCTCGAAGATTCACAGAGAGTTCTATAATTAGAGAAATGAAAAAAGCGGACATAGGGAGGCCTTCTACATATCTCACAACTGTTGGTAAATTAGTCGACAGAGGATACGTGAATAAGGATGGAAGTTCACTAATTCCTACCGAAAATGGAAAATTACTCTGGATAGAAGTTGTGCCATTCTATGGCTCTGAAGAGAACAGCTCCCAAACAATTTCAGAGGGTTTGTTTACACCTAAATTTACTGCTTTGATGGAGGCAAACTTAGACCGAGTAGAGCACGGAGACACGAGTGGTGCAAATATTTGGCACGTATTTGTCTCAGATTTTAGAAATATGCACAATAATGCACTCGAATTACGTAAAGAAAAACCTACAGTCAAACAATTGAATTTTATGCGAAATAGAATGTCTCGCATGGACGAAGAAACAAAATCAAAGATTTTGGCTGGGAAAAAATTCGAAGAACTTACTGGAGAAGATGCAAGAAGGATTATTGAAGAATTAAACAATTCCTCAGATGGTAATGTTCCGCCAAGTGAAAAACAGGTTGCATTAATTATCAGATTATCCGATAAGAACAAAGTGGATCTTTCTCAGATGTTATCTGATTTGGGGCACAATGATATCGATGATTTAACAGGTGGACGTGATGGTACTGCAAGTAAATTGATTAATGATTTGATTTCTATAGACAAGAATTCTCCAGCAACAGAAAAACAGGTATCGACTATTCAATCGATGGCTGAAAATCTAGACATGAGTATTGAAGATGCTATGGCACTAGCCGATACAACCACTATTGATGAAATCACCAAAAATGAAGCGAGCGGGCTTATTGGCAACATGAAAAAGATGATTCAGGCACGTAAGCGCCAACAAAAGAAGTGATATTCCACAATCCAGACGCCGTCACCGTCCTTTACGTCTGGGCATAGCGGGTGATGAAGTTGGTTAAGCAAAATTACGACGTAATCATTATCGGAGCGGGACCCGTAGGTGGCTATCTCGCTTGGAAGTTATCCCAAAATGGAATAGATGTCCTAATGATTGAGGAGCATGCAGAAGTTGGAAGGCCATTTCAATGCGCAGGCATGGTAAATCCCTCCGCAATGGAAAGGATTGGAGCATATGATACAGTTCTAACAAGAATATGGGGTGCTAGAATGTATAGTCCCTCTGGTACAGAAATAAAAATTGGAAATCCGGATAGAACCAGAACTTGGTCGGTTTGTCGAAAATTGTTCGATGAAAGAGTTGTTCAACTTGCAATAGAATCTGGAGCAGATTTACTATTGGAATCGAAACCCACCAATGCCGTGGTAACGGAATTAGGTGTAGAAATCGAAATAAATGTAAATGGGGAAAACCAGCAATTTTTCAGTCGTATGATTTGTGGTGCAGATGGGGCACATTCATGGGTTCGCCGGACCTTCAAGATGGGACGGCCAAAAGAATTGATGATAGGATTCCAAATTGAGGTTACAGGATATCCAGGGGAAGATGGTCGGTTGGATCTTTTCACGGGAGACGATATTGCACCAGGTTTTTTCTCTTGGGCAATACCTTCGGGTGAAACCACAAGAATAGGAAACTGGACATTACCAGATAAATTGAACGAATACTCATGTGAAGATTTATTGGAGAGATTTATGCAATCTCCTATGTGGAAAAATAGGTTTGCAAATTGCAAGGAAATTGGCAGATTTTGTGGACCTGTACCTTCCGGTTTAATCCTAAAACCTGTTATTAATCGAGTTGCAGTATTCGGAGATGCTGCCGGGTTATGCAAACCTACTACTGGAGGAGGTATTGGGATGGGATTTGATCAAGTAGACTTAATGTTACCAAAGTTAGTGTCTATATTAATTTCTAATGATTTTAATGCTAAAACTATACAAGACCTTAACTCAACTCTTTCAAGCCTGAGGCGAAAACAAAACAAATCTAGAGCTTTAAGGAACGTTTTTCTTAGCGAATCAACTGATGAAGAACTAGATGAATTATTTTCAGTTTGGGCTCAACCAGAAGTTATAGAATTAATCAATCAAGTTGGCGATATCGACAATCCAATACCTCTTGGCATAAAGATGCTAAAGGAAATTCCAGAGTTCCGTCGATTAGCAACAAAGGGCGCTTCAGCATTAATTTGGGGTTAAAAAAATGGAATCTGTTCAAAGAATTAGATATCCACCATTTGACCATGCCAATATTGACCCTAATTCTTTACCTATAACAGAAGTCATTCTAGAATCTGATTCGCCCCCACCAACCCCATTTAGAATAGGCTCAGAATCGGGTTGGTTTGTTGAATGGCGAAGGGTAACCGAAAAAGACAATCATTTACCAAGAATACAATCCGTAACTACAACAGCAACATTGCCGTTTCTAATGAGAACTAGAAATGGTTGGTATATTGAACCAGATCCATTACATGCTATCGCAAGGAAGTTGATTGCTCCAACAGTAATTTTACTTATTTTTTCATTATTTTTACACGCAATTGCTCCGGCTTTGGATAATACTCCAGTACTTTCTTGGATTACACAAGGATCTTACCAAATTGGACCGTTAGATTATCCTAAATTATTATTCTTAACATTTCCAATTTTTGTATTGCCAATAATTATCAGGATATATGCAAACACACGAGACATAAATCGACAAAACCTATACATTCAATCTCCAATTTCTGAACCTGAAATTGAATTCCAAATAGGTGATGGTAACGTCAAAATTACAAAATTAGTGTTACCGGATAACGTACACCTAATTGGGTCAAGAATTCAAGCAGGAATAGCGATACCAGAACGAAATACCATGCTTCAATCTTCCAATAGGAAAGAATTCGGTCAACCCCCTCCAGGTATGTCTACTCCATTGCCTGAAAAGAGACTGACTGGAGGAGAGGAACATGGAACCGGTGTTGGAGAATCGACTCCATTAGCGGTTGATTACACTCGAATATTACTATTGGAACCCATGAGAGTTAGAGCGAGAGGGGAATATAATTCTGATACCAATTTACCAATCACTGTGAACGGACCCAAGGAAAGGTGGCCTGGTACGATTTACTCCTCTGTTATTGCATTACATTGGGAGTTGCATATCCATGTAACTTGGGATGGTATGAGATTAAGATGGGTTAAACCATTAATTTTCCCTCAAACAGAAGAACCTGTTGAAATAGATGAAATGCCATTACGAGCAGCCCGCTCTGAAGAGTAAAAGGATTGATTATGCGGGTTGCAAAGGAGGTGGGCACGGTAAGACTTTTTCATTTTGGATTTGAGTGTCCAGATGCATGTAATTTGAATCCCTTTTTTGTGGAATGAAACCCGCTCGTAAGATTGTAAGTTGTAATTCATCTTCACCTGCAAGAGTTTTTGTGGTCCCTGAAGCTGATACTACATTTTCTTCCATCATTGTGGAACCAGCATCATCAGCACCAGCGAATAACGCTAATTGTGCAATACCCATTCCCATCGTTGGCCATGATGCCTGTATGTGTTCAATATTGTCGAAAAATAGGCGTGAAATCGCAACATGACGAAGGTATTCGTAGGCACCAGCCCCCAATTCAATCTTATTTTGCCCCTTATTTCGTTTGCCAAAGGAATTGTTTTCCAATTGTACTGGCCATGCAATAAATGATGTGAATCCTCGCAATCCTTTTGCTAGATTTCGGTCTTGCAATTCCCTAATTTTTTCCATGTGCTTTACGCGATGCTCATTACTTTCCCCAAAACCAATTACATTAGTTGCAGAAGTTGTCAAACCAATTTGTTGAGCTTCATCCATTACCCTCAACCAATTATCTGCACTACCTTTTTTGGGAGAGACATCTAAACGTACATCATCAACAAGCATTTCTGCCCCTCCACCGGGCAATCCATGCATTCCTGCATCCTTTAATCTTAGAAGGACCTCTTTGGTAGTAGATTCACAGACTTCTGCAATACCTTCAATTTCGATGGGTGAAAAGCAATCTAAATCAATAGTAGGATGCCTGACTCTAAGTTCTGAAATTAAATCTGTATACCATTCAAGTGGTAGGTCTGGATTAACTCCTCCCTGCATCAGTACTCTCGAACCTCCGATATATTCTAACTCAGAAAATCTCGCACTGATTTGTTCGATAGTTTGAGTGTAGGATTCTTGATGTCCAGGTGGTCTATAAAATGAACAAAATTGACAATTTATTGTGCACACATTAGTGTAGTTTACATTTCGATCAACAAGATATGTGACTTTGTTCCCTGGCACACGTAATCTACGCATTTGTAAACCAGCATGCAATAGCTCATTCTGGTCTGCTTCATCATACAGAATAATAGCTTCTTCAACAGTTAATCTTGGAGGTTTTAGTACCAATAGCCCTTCAAGAATCGCACGCCAATCGGCCATTTTATCAAACCCCTGAGCCAACCAATGATTCAATTTCTGAAATTTGTTTTGGGCAATTTGATGTTAGGACGATTGGGCCTTCTTTTGTGATGACCACATTATCTTCTATGCGAATGCCAATTCCCGAGTACTTTTCTGGGATAGTGATATCTTCTCTCCAAGAACCAAAATATAAACCAGGTTCCACGGTAAGAACCATTCCTTCTTCCAAAAGCCGTCCATCACCCTTACCTTCAGGTCTAGTAACTCCGACATCATGTACATCTAAGCCTAGTGAATGGCTAGTACCATGCATGAAAAATTGTCGAGTTTTTCCGTCTAAATCATCACCCATAGCTTCTTCAAAAGAACAATCGAGGATACCTAATTCAATCAATCCTCTTGAAATTACTTCCATACTAGCTCTGTGTGAAGAATTCCAAGGAGATCCTATTTGACAAGCTTCGATAGCTGCAATTTCGGCTTTTAGGACTAAGTTGTATATTTCTCTCTGAGCTTCGGAAAATTTACCATTAGCTGGCCATGTTCGAGTAATATCCGAAGCGTAACCATCTATTTCACAACCAGCATCCACCAGTATTAAATCTCCATCTTTGACAGATTTATTATTTGCATGATAATGCAAAATCGTTGCATTATCACCTCCTCCTACTATGGAAGGATAACTCCATTGTGAACCTTTAGATTGAAAGTGTCCTTCAATAATAGCTTGTATTTCCCATTCTGCAATCTGTGGGTGAGTTTTTTCCATGGCAATAGAATGTGCCTCGGAGGCTAAATCTGCAGATTTCTTCATAATTTCAATCTCACTTGGAGATTTACACAGCCTCATTTCGTCTAAAATTGACGAAGGGTCCACAATACTCGTAGGCCCGATTCCGTGAGTATTTCTTTGTCGGCTCTTGGAAGTCAATGAGCGATTAACAATTTCATCAATTTGTTGATTTAATTTTTGGATAAGATAGACCCCATTAGAATCACTAAGTGATTGTTCTATAATTTCCTCTAAGTCTAATAAAGAATTTGCGTGATTAATAGGCCAGCCTTTAGCGGCCCCGTCAACTCCAATGCGTCTCCCTTCCCAAATTTCCGCTGTAGTATCTTTAGGCTGGACAAAAAGACTCACTTTCCATTCCTCTCCATCGTGTTGTGCCATGAAGACTGAACCTGGGTCACTCCAACCACAGAGGTACAACATGTAGGAACTAGCCCTGTATGGGTAGTGCACATCGTTAGATCGAATAGAAAGAGGATTCGTTGGAATAAGGACCAAACAATCCTTGTCAATCTGAGATAGGAAACGAGACTGACGTTGCTTATACTCTGCCGCCTCAAATGGTAGTTTAGTCACCCCACCCATGTTTGGCGGACGTGGAACCCATTCTTATTTCTGTGGTATGAAAAATACAACAACGTGAGGTAAAATTCAAGATTTCCACTTAGGAATTTCTAGTTCATTATTGGACTTGAATCGATTAATTGTAGCGTAAATGAGGAAAATTAGAGATATTGCTGGAATAACCAGAATTATAGGTATAGGTTGCACTTCATTGGGATGGATTAGTATGACATTCAATGTCGAGTATTCACCATCATCATCAATCACTTCAAGTGTTAGTTCTGCCCGGTAATCTTCACCTTGATATTCATCCCAAGAAAAAGAGCGATTGCAGCCTTCATACAAAGGTACGTTATCTAACAACCAAACACACCTTAACCCAGGTTTATCATTGACTGAATCTGTACTTGCTGTTGCATCCAATAAAGTATCTGATGGATTTGTTAACTTAATTTCCTGATTATTTGATACCGGCTCTCCATCAATTTCTAATGAAATAATTGGAACTGTATTTGCAATATCAAAAATTACCACCTTTTCGGAATATTGGCCTCCTTCATCATAGACAGTTAAGCTAAGTGAATAATTACCAGATTTTGTACCAGAAATTGAGTAACTGGTTATGTCAACACCCATCTTTACATCAATAGGAGAAAAACCTGAATGGGATGTACGGTATAATGTCCAAACATAATACATATCGGTTCTACCCCAATATGGATCTTCGGTCAGTGAAGCATCGAATGTATGCCAGGTATCATCTTCAATTGCAAAATCGATACCAGAAATTTTTATTGTCGGCGGTTCATTATTAACACGAATAGAAAATTCTTGGATTGAACCTTCCAAGAAAGATAAACTGGAAGAACAAGAAATCAAATCTATCTTTAACCAACCATCAAGTTTGGAAGAGATATCGAATTCGAATTCAAACTCGCCATTAGCAAATGTTTCCGTGTCGGATGTAAACGAGGGCGTAGAACAAGTTGTGGGTTGAGGAAATAGTGTAGCTTCAATTAAACCCTGAGTAATTGAAGTGATTATTTCAATCGTCACACTAGATTCTGGATAGCTCCCCACCCAGCCCTTCACATTGACGAAAGAATCGATAAAATTGCCCGAAAGATCCTCATATAGCATGAAGCCAATTAGACCCGATGTATTTTCTGAGACCATGAAAATTACTCTTTGCCCTATGATTTCGTTAGAATTTTCATCTATTATATGGATACTGACGTAACAAGCACATTCACCAGTTTCTTCAATTGATAAACTGAATGACCATGTCCATTGAGTTCGGCTACTTGTTGAAGGGGTTTCTTCGAGATTTTGATAAAGGTCACCACCTCCAAATGTAGTTCCTTCTTTACTAACTCTCCAAAAGGATTGAGCCGGTTTGATATCATCTTCAATTATACCTGAGAAAATAATCGTGTCATTAGTATATGCACCATTTTCAACATTTATACTGATGAGCGCTGGGTCACTATCATCTGCCTGAACATTAGTCGAAAGCAATAAAATTGCAGCCATAGCCGGAATTATGGCTAACCAGCGTCTATTCATTGAGTATTGGATGAGTCCTTCAGTATTGAACCTCATGGATACGTGAGCCAATTATCTCTCTGAAATTTGCATTTGCCAGACCAATTCATCCAACCATGTACCTAGTGTATCAAGATCTACAAATTCCTGGCTTGCTTTTGCGGTTAAAATGCAGTCACAGGCCGCGGCTGCTAACAATCCAGCATCCTCCATTGGTAACCCATTTCCTAACGCAACCGCAAGCGCTGTGGCAGCAGCATCATGGAGACCTATCTGTTGCTTAGGAGCTGAAGCATAACAATCAAAATGGATAGTTTCTCCTTCTGATTGATATAGAGTTACTCCATTAACACCACCTAAAACCACTAAAGCATTCCAATCATATGTATCGATTAATTCTGATGCTGCGCTAGCCGCATCAGATGATTCTAATCTTCTTCGCATGAGTTCCATACCTCTCATTTCAACAAGAACTACTGTTGCCCCTCTAGACCTTTCTAGTCCGGTTAACTTCGGGTCTACAATAACTGGAATATTATTCTTCGAAGCCTCGGCAATAAGAGTCGAGGCGCTCGAAACTCTAACTGAACCGTTGTCATAATCAGAGATAACTAAAGCACAACTTTCCTCTAATGCTTTCATAGCATTATTTGTCAGCTTCTCGGAAATATACCTGTCAATTTGTTCTAATGGACCTCTGTCAGCTTGTAACAAAATTTGGCTGTCATCGAGTAAACTCTCTCTACTTCCAAAAAACCGAATTTTGACCAGTGTGTGTCGATTTTTTATCGATTCTATTCCTTCAATTGAAATACCGTCTTGCTCCAACATATTCCGAATTGTTTCCCCTTCTCTATCATCACCAACATAAGTGTGAAAATCTACATCTAAACCTATGGAATTTAATCCTCTAGCAATATGTGCAGCTGCTCCGGGGCTTTCATCGGTTTGGAATATTTTTAGGACGGGAACCGGCGCAATTGAATTCAAATTGTTTGCATAACCATGATGGTATCTGTCTAACATTACATCTCCTAGCAAAGTTACTTGGGAACCTTTCATTTCATCCAAAGTTGAGCGTAAACGTTGTAGAGCTTCGGTACGGGACACTGTGTCTTCGTCAATCGCCATGGTACTTCGAGGATGAGGAGATGAATGAGTTTTGGGGCTGAGAAATAACCATCGATTGACCGACGAACTCAAGCGAAGTGTTAGTTTCGGACCGATATGGGCGGCACTCCTGAGGTTTGGGAATATGATGGCCCCGCCTCACAAAGGCTCTGGCAAAAGTCAGTAATTGGAAGACTTTTGAAAAATGGAAGTCTAGCTCTATCTCCTGCGGAGACACTTTTTGTCCACCACCACCGAAATATAGAATTGCCAGATAATGATTGGAAAACAAATGCACTTTCCATGAACGGTATGCTACTACAAGAGTATTGCATTCTTGAAGCTTTGAGAGTCCCAGGGAATAAGGTTGTACTTACGGGAAATCTAGATCTTTTTGATTTAGATTATCAACCTCAAACATGGGCGTGTAGGTGGCCATCGAATTCTCACCCAAAAGATTCTCAACCAACTGCTGAAGTCAGATGGTTTTTAGATTCAGAAATGCTTAACCCAGCCGAATTACATAATTGGGCTGTAGAGGTAAGAAACTCAAACAGGATTCCAGAAGTAATGATAGTAGATGAAGAACTTAGTGTCGTTAGCTACCAGTTATCATCTGAATCTCCATTAGGTATTTTCAAAGAGGAAAGATTAGGTGAAAAATTACCAAACTTATCTGATGGAATTAACTCTGCGGACGGTATGATTTTCCCATCCGAAAATTGGGAAATAGAACAATTAGGCATACCTACTGAAGAAGGCATTTTTTTGGATACGATAGCCAGTGAAATTGTGGATGGTAAGTCACCACTCAGCCAGGGTGCTTTAATTCTCTTAGATTTACTAGATAGAGGTCTTGTGATTAGACCTGGATTCAAGTATGGTTCCAAATGGAGATGTTATGAAAAGCGCATAGGAGATGACCACGCTCCATACCTAGTAGTTTTACCAGATGAGGCGCCAAAGAACTGGGCTGGTGCCTGCCTAGCATCTAGATTAGCTTCAGGTGTTAACAAAATTTGGTTACATCCTGTAAATAATGAAGGCTCCTGGAATTACCTCGCAATAACAAGGCCTCCTGCAGATTCACGTTGGACAAACCCGAGAAAACTCTGATAATCTGTTTCACTTTTACTCTCTAAAATAACTCTCTGTCTTCAAAAAGAAAGTGAAGCGATTTAATTCGCCAAACAAATCCATGGGTAGGACAGTCGCAACTTGGAGAATGAGAGGAGAGTCTCGAATAGAAGAGTGGAGGCGATTCTATAGAACTCTGAGACCTCAAGATCGTTTGGCTTACGAATCGATGATGAACGCTACAAGGTCTAGAGCTGCTGCTTGTGGCATGATTCCAAACGTAGACCCAATTGAACCAATCCTACTTTCAATGTTAGTTGAGGCATATGAAAGAATTGCGCAAATTGAAAAACAAATTGAGAGGTTAGGGGATGAATGAGGGATGGATAATCGACTGTCATTTAGATAACAAAAGTGAATGCATGTGCCTTTGGATAAAAATGGATGACGGAGAAATTAGACATATCATGACCCCATGGTTCTTCACAATATACGTTAAAGGGGAACCACACAGACTTAGAGAATTAGCTGGGGCTCTTTCAAGACCGGAATACCAAAGGCCATTTGGTCCAATTTCATTAAAATTGGAAAAACATCGTACATCTCATGAATCAGAGAGAAAAGTTGAGGTTTTGGCAGTTAAATTGCAAAAAATATCGAAGATTGTAAAAATCGCTGAAATTATTGATGCAAATGGTTCTTGGAAAAATTTTGAAATTTTTTCTGTGGACCCAAAGATTTCCCAGAGGTTTTTGTTAGATCTCAAAACACATCCATTTGGAAGAGTACGGATTTGTGGCAAACGAATAATTCCTTTAGATACGAGAAACAAAGTAGATTGGGAATTTCCACCTTTACGAATAGTAGAGATTAGAGTTAATTGTTACGATACAAATGGAAAAAGGAAATTTGACGCACCGATTTCAAGCATCAAAATATTGGATAGAGGAATTATAAATTCTGAAAAACAAATCAGTTACAATTTAATTTCAGAAGCATATACATGTTCAGCACATATGTTGAATGATTTTCAAAAAAAAATGAAAGAAATTGACCCTGATATCGTAATAACCTATGATGGAGACAGTGTAGATATTCCCGCTTTGATTCGTCTAGCTCAAAAATCTGAAATGAATCTCGACATTAGTAGGAACGGAAGCGACAGTAGTCCACGAACAAAAGAAAGAGTAGATTGGAGTTATGGACGCCTTATGAGAAAAGAAGCGTACCATCCCCTAGAAGGTAGATTACACATAGACATGAAGCGTTCCTTCATAGGTAAGGAAGGAGGTATAGAAGGGATAATGGAATTAGCAAGAACTTCCGGTTTGCCTGCCGCCGATTTGTCTAGACTCTCTCCTGGTTCCGCGATATCAGCCATGCAAATAAGACAATCAATGGAAGATGGTGTCCTAATTCCTTGGAAAAAGAACAGACCTGAGGATTTGAAAAATGCTGATGAATTAATTTTAGCAGACAGAGGGGGATTGTATCTCGACCCAATTGTTGGAGTTCATGAAGGAGCAATAGAACTTGATTTTGCAAGTTTATTCCCTAGTATTATTGCCACTAGAAACATAAGTCCTGAAACTATGAATTGCTCATGCTGTAATCCAAAAATTGGAAATTACGAGATGAAAGATGGGAGATTACCACTGGATGTTTTAGCTGCCTCTTATGAAATTCAAAAAAGAATAAAAAATGACGAACATAGAAAATTAATTGCTCCCGAACTTGGATTACATGTTTGCACTCGTAAGCATGGATTCCTTGGAAGGGTCGTAGCACCTATAATCGAAAGAAGAAATTCTCTGAAAGCAAGAAGAAGAAAAAAAGGAGATTCATGGGACAGAAGGCAAAACGTTCTCAAGTGGATTTTAGTTACCTGTTTTGGATATACTGGTTATCGGAATGCCCGATTTGGTCGTATCGAATGTCACGAAGCAATTTGCGCTTGGTCTCGTGAAATTCTCCTAACCACAATTGAAGAAGCAAATAAGGAAGGGTGGGATTGTATACACGCGATAGTTGATGCTATTTGGATTAAAGACCGTGAGGATAGAAGTCAAGAAGAAAAGCGCAAATCATACCAACGCTTGATTGAAAGAATTGAAGTATTAATTGGAATACCACTAGAATTGGAATACGAATATGACTGGATTGCTTTTATTCCGAACAGAACTACAGGCGTAGGTGCCCTGACTAAGTATTATGCAAAGATAGGTGATGAATGGAAGGTCAGAGGTATAGAATTACGTCAACATTCAACCTGTTATTGGATTAGGAAATTACAGGAGAATATGTTAGAGGACTTAGCAAATGATCCATTTGGAATTGGTCCCGAAATAGCTGCACAAAGACTTGTGACTGAAATTTCTCTTATGAAGCGTGGAGAAATTCCACTGGAGCAATTAATTGTAGCTAGAAGAGTAAGATATGAAGCTGGAAATCATCGTGTTATGAATCTAACAGCAGGCGCTCTTCTACGTTCTAAGGAATTGAATCAAATCACACCTCCAGGAAGAAAAATACACTTTGCTGTAACAGGATGGAATAGGAAGAATCCTGTAGATAGAGTCAGATTGAAATCAGAAATAGAATTTTCGACAGATTCAATTTCAGAGGAGAAAGGAGATACAGAATTCTATACACGATTGGCAGTTCGAGCAGCGACAGCTATCCTTTCTCCATTTGGTTGGAGTGAAGAGCTTCTGGCTAACGGTTCGATGAGACAATCTAGCCTAGATTCTTGGTTATGACGAAACTCTAGAAGTGAAGTTTGACCTACTGGTAAATTTGCCCAAATAACCTCCTTATCAATGGAGAGTAAATGCAGTTTTTTCCTAACAAAACTTCTATCACGGTTTTTAGATAAAAGATTGCTGATTCTCAGAGTGTCATCTGAAAATCGTTTCAAAATATGACGCATGTCCTTACTAAGAGGTGGTGATGAATTACGACTTGAAGTGATTATCACTAAGGACTCGGAATCCTTACTCAAGGCCCTGCAACGCTCAAGTGTTTCCGTTAACAAAGAGCGACCTTCTGGTTTCTTAAGTTGTGAGTCCATGAACATCCTTGATACTTCTGAAATAATAATTAGCCGACCGTTAATTATTCGATCAGGAGGAGGACTTAATTTAGCCTCATCAGCCAACCTCTTTACGATAGATACTGTTTGATGTGCTGTAAATCCTCGAGATATGTGAAAACTTCTCAGAGGATTTAGAGTGTCACAATTACGCATTCGTAACAGAGGAAGGAGTGGAGATGGATCGAATGACATACCTCCATCTATCCAGTGTACAGGTCTAGATGATTCTAATTCATTGGCAACCATTCTCAACAATACACTCTGAAAATCCTGAGTGTTCTGATCAATGAGAAGAACGGACGACAACCTTGGCTTAGGGAATGAGAGGTCTATCGAACAATCTCCCCAAGAAACACCTGTAGTTTCCACCATGAATAAATGTCTGAATAAACGACCTATCAATGAACTAAAGGGACTGGGGTATTATGCGATATTAGTTAAAGTGTAAATCAATCTAATTGTGAGTCATTATCTTCTTGCTCTGTTGAAAAATTTCCACCATTAGGTTTCGAGTTAGAACTCGAAATCAATGATATCGCTAATAAGACGAAAATAACCGATATTGCGTTACTTGGTTGGACTAACCAAGCTAGTGGACTGTCCCCATTGAAGGAAGATTGGGCGGTAAGTGTTACTGGAACTCTTGTCTCTAAGCCAAATGGATCGACGAAGACGATTTCTCCTTCAGCAGTCATTCCAGGAGTCAATAAGCCATCAGGTGAAATTGCTAAAACCACGGTAGGGCAGGCTTCTAACTCACCCCCATTTTCTGCTACAGCAATTCTTGAAAGGGCACCTTCAACGGCTATAGAATAGGTTCTAGATTCTTCGCCAGTGCATTTGGTTGCAAGGCTCAGTTGTGAATCCTTATCCCATGGAATAATTGCTGAAAGGTGCTCTGAGGTAATTCTATGTCCGACTGAAAACCAATCGAGGTCAATGAGCCAAGGTTCATCCCCCTCACACCCGACTGAACCCCTGAGGTAGCCTGACCCTTGACTAATTTGATTAGCAGTTGCGAGTTCTATGATTGATTCTCCTTGATCTATTGAAATGACTCTTGGAGAGGACTCAGCTGCATTAGTTGTGGTGGAAATATCAATCGTTAACTGACAAGCTTTGTCTGAGATTACGGTTGCGAAAACAGATTCTTGTCCAAGAATTTCTATAGGACCTCTTGGAGGTAGAACTTCAACTGTAGAGAGATTTTCTGGGAAAGTGAAAGTAATTACAGCCTCATTGGAATCTAGATTTGTAATTGTGGCAGTCCATTGTACTAGCCGGCCGCGACTATCGCGTATTTGCATCCCATTTGCCCCCAACTGATCACCCTCCGAGAAAGTATCAGTAGATTCTCCGCTATTCCTTCCTCTTTCCAAGGCTGCATTTCCGTCGGCTTCAATGATTTTTAACCACGCCTTATCAGGGTCAGTATTCACAAGATTTCGATTAGGATCTCCATTATTTTTATCTTGAATTTCGACGATTACGCCGTGACCAGGGAGGGCTGAATCAAATCCTGAATCGACACGTAATGTAAACCGTACCCATTCATTAGGTGCAATGGGTATTTCTAGGTAGGAGCCCCCCTCAGAAATCCCTGTAATTGAATAATCGGAAATTAGCGGAGTAACGAGAACTCCTCTATTAACACCTATCAGATCGAGAGTTGAAGATGATGGAAGGGAAGGTACTGCACCGTTGCCATTCCAATTTCCGCTCGCCATTATTCCCCAGTCACCAATGCCGTTCCAATTACTGGTTGGAATATCACTGTGTACATCATATAAGTCGTAAGCACCCATTTGGTGAAGCATTTCATGAACAATTGTACCAACTCCGGAATAGGCTGATGCTATGGTGAAATGCTCGATGGTCCATTTATCAATTGTTAGTGGTTCTTGCATGCCTGTAAAATGACTCCATAGGGAATCTGCACCACCGTTAATTTCCTGAGGCTGCGCTGAATGAAGAATCAGTATTCGGTCAATTACTCCATCGTTGTTTAAGTCCCAGTCAGATAAATCATATCCTTCCAATTGTTCATTGGCAACTGTTCTTAGGAGATCTTCAGCCCCATTGCCGTCTGAACCGTAATCTCGCTCACTACCAACATCTTCACCCCATTTCTTTACATCGTAGGGAGATTGCCAAACTTCATCGAAAAGTGTAACAGAAAGCGTTGATTCACCGGCAGTCATTTGCTCAATGTATTCTTCTGCTGAATTGTCCCCTATCAATGAATCAATAACTATAGATTCAGGGAAAGAATTGCCAGGGAATTCTACTTGCAGTACCAACCAATTTTCTTCATTTTGAACGCCTAAAAGAGTAAGTTTCGAATCTTCTGATTCAGACCTGTTTTCAGCCCAATTATCTACCAATTCGGAATTAAGGTTGACAAAGAGGGCACTTAAGAGGAGTAATCCGGCTAAAGTAGACTGGAGTACCCTCATATTGAAACCGAGCCACATCGCTACCTTGAAGGGAACGGATAATTGAACTATGATTTAGTCTAATATACAGTTATCTCGAGTCTACCTGATTGAATTGTGAGGAATATGCTTGTAGGGAAGTTTTCCTCCAATTTATGTTATCTACATTTAGTTGATCTAACCAATTCAGTCCATCTAAAGAAGTGTTATGAGTGGTAAGAAAATTTCGTAAATCCAAGGGCAATGGCGAACCATTACAGCCTGAGATAGTCAATTGAGTTATTGAATTACGAGAAATCAAATCCCTCAGTGCGAGTTGCTCTGTGTCATCCAAACACAGGGCGTTAGCATGCAAAACGGAAATATCTTGGTTAATCCAGGATTTGTCAAAAGATGGGCAAGCGCCTTCACAAGAACAATTCATCAAGAGAACTTTTGTTCTGAAGCCATCTTTGTTTACGATTTCTGGAAAAATTGGATTTCGGAGCCCCAATGGGCCATTAGGAACTGTTCGAGAAATATATTCAACTATAGCAACAACCACTATCGCAATCAATATTCGTAGACCTTCAAACGGTTCAGGTAAAGTCAAAATTAGCAATCCACCTGTAATAGCTAAAATTCTATTTCGAAATCGGCTCCTTCCTTCTTCTACTAGTCCAAATAATCGAGATATAGAAAGGAATAAAGTTGAGCTGAATGTTAAAATTAATACCCATGAGATTCCAGATGCAAAAGAAAAAATTTCAGAGGCATCATATCGTGGATTTACTCCAGATATAGAATCCAATTGTAAACTGGTTTCTGTATAATTTGGGATCAATATAAACCAAACCCAATACAAAATAATTGGAAGCAATAGAGCATTGAGTAACAGGTACAGATCTAACCAAAGCCTTTCTTTTGGAAGCAGACCCTGAATGGCGAAAGAACGGAAACCGATTGAGAAAAATGGCAGTGTGATTAGAGATGATAATATGATAATTGATAGTAATCTCATTTCGACCCAGTCATATGGACCGTAGACTGATATTTCACTAGAAGATGATTGGGAGATTACCCAATCTAAAACTATGGTTTCAAGCCAAATTGAAGAAATTATCGTTGAAAGTAAGAACACAAACGCTGTTGTACGAAAAAGTGTATGAAGTTCTGAAAAGTGTTTAGGGACTGATGACTCAAAATTTACAAGATTAGATTGGTCCATCTCACATCACGTCATGGACGGTAGGTTCAGTTTTTGCGGAACGTACGGTTCTGTAAACACCGTACATTGCCCAAAATCCGATGAACCAAGTACATCCGATTATGAAATCATGTTGCCCCCCATCTGCAGTCCAAGTTATTGCTAGGAAGAATGCCACTAGGGAAATAAATCCGCGCCTAATTCCTTGAGGATATGCTAATTCCATGGCTAAATATTCGGGACCGGTGTTGTGACGTCTTTCCAAGATTTCCCTTTGTAAGACTGCTCCTACGATTAAGGCGGTTAAAGAGGTCCAGTAGAATAAATTCCCACTTTCAAAAACTGCATCTGAAAGATGTCTTTGTCTTTCTTTTTCTTTCTCAGATTCGCTTTCTTCAATCACGAATAATGTTTGATAATCACCGACTGCTATAGTCCTAGTTTGCAGAGTGGCCTCACTGTCTCCTTCGGTAACAGACCCGGGAGCATTTATTGAAAAAGTTAGGATGTTCCAGTAATCGTATTCATTTGGGGCTCCATCGCCATTAACAGAATTCCCTGCTATACTGAAGAGGATTGTTCCAGAATCTTCAGATGGAGCCATCCAACTAATTGCCCATACGCCTTCACCAGTTGCGGAGTGAGAAATCGCATTGGGATCTCCATCTGCTTCTCTAATGTCTTGAGAATCATCCCAAGAAAACATTCCAGCCCCATTATCTGTCATTAGGAAACCTGCTTTCGTATTTCCATCAGCACCAGCTAGTGTGGCGGAATCTGCAACCGTGACTACAAAATCATACGATTGACCTAATTCGTACATAACCGGCACTCCGGAGATCATGACTACAGCTCTATCCCCAGGGCTAGAATAGTGACAAGTACAACCGTATTTTGCCGTCTCTTGATTATCGGAGTTCAGGTATGGTGGACCTCCGCTATTCGCAAATGCGGGGATTGCTAATAGGCCAACTACAAAAATCGCGATGATGAACCTCGTAGACCGACCCATTAGCGCCACCTCTTGATTTATTGCGACCGATTCAAACACATAACCATTGCTTGTTCGCCTCCCCTTGGGAGGCGTTGCTTACTACAATTCTTTTACCGCCGCGTTGAGTTCATTCATCATCTTCTTACCATCACCAAAGAGCATCATTGTCTTGTCATCATAGAACAAGTCATTGTCGACTCCTGCGTATCCAACGGATAAGCTGCGCTTGATGATAACCACCACTCGTGCCTTATCGGCATCGATGATTGGCATGCCACCTAGGGGACCTTCACCACTCCGTGCAACGGGGTTAACCGTGTCATTAGCACCAATCACGAGAGCAACGTCGCATTCCGGTAGTTCAGAGTTTATTTCGTCCATCTCAATGAGCTGCTCATAAGGAACGTTAGCTTCAGCCAGAAGGACGTTCATGTGACCCGGCATTCGACCAGCAACCGGATGAATTCCATAACTGACCTCAACCCCTTCTGCTTCAAGCAAATCTGCAAATTCCTTGACTGCGTGTTGCGCTTGACTGACCGCCATACCATAACCTGGAATAATTACGCACTTACTGATACCATCACATACCATAGCGACTTCTTCTGGATCGCTACCAACCTTAGTCCTCGTGACGGTTTCTTTACCACCACCACCGAAGGATTTGAACAGAACCGCGGAAAGAGTTCGGTTCATCGCCTTGCACATGATGAAAGTCAAAATGAGACCCGCAGCACCAACCATCGAACCGGCAATAATTAGCACATTGTTGCCGATAACGAAGCCTGTGAAGGCCGCTGCAATCCCAGACATTGAGTTGAGAAGACTGACCACGACAGGCATATCAGCTCCTCCGATTGGTAAAACAAATAGAACACCAAGCAGTGATGAGGTACCGACCAAGTAATACACGTATTCCTTTTCAGTAGGATTATCAATTGTTAGGGCTATCAAAGCCAAAGATGCAATCAGTAGAATTCCTTTGACAAAATTCAACCAAGGTGGACCCCAAGTTGGGAAACTGACCCACTTTCGCCGACCGCGATCATCCTTCTTTGTGAAAGGAATGTAGAATCCACCCATTAACTTGCCCATGGCCATGAGGCTACCAGTCAAAGTGAGCCAACCGACGAGACCGGAAAGACCGATAGCTATCCAAGTTGCATAGAGTTCAACGCCTGCATCTGGAACATTGCCTTTATTCAAGCGATCCAATACTTCGGAGAATCCAACTAAAGCGGATGCACCACCGCCAAATCCATTGAACAAGGCAACCAGTTCGGGCATCCCTGTCATTTCTACACGGATGGCGAGCCAAGCGCCTATGATGGTTCCAATAATGAGCCCGGCGACAATCAATTCTAGACCAATCAAGCCATCGGAATACAATTTGGCCATCGTAACCAACACGGCTAGCATCATCCCGTATGCTCCCAAGCGGTTTCCTTGTGGCGCCGTTCGCGGGCTAGACAACCTCTTTATTCCAAGGATAAAGAGTGCAGCGGATACCAAATATCCGATATCCCATACAACAGAATCTACCATTTCAGTCACCCCCTCTCTTTTTCTTTCCAGCAATCATCTCCAACATTCTGTTGGTAACCATGAATCCGCCGACGACGTTGATGGTCGCCATAACCAGAGCTGCGAATGCCAACCAAGCGGCAATACCGGGGTCACCGTCGTTCCAGCTGTTATTGTTCAATAGAATCAGAGCACCAACAATGGTAATCCCAGAAATCGCGTTTGCTCCGGACATCAACGGAGTATGTAGAGTTGGGGGGACCTTACTTATCAATTCAAACCCGAGGAAAATTGCCAAAACAAAAACCGTAATGCTCCCAATCAATGCTGCAAGTGTCAAACTCATCCAACCACCTCGGACAATCGGGTTTGCTTAGCATGGATTTTCCCATCCATGCAAACCAGCACACCCCCCATACCTGAGACATAGAAATCACTGCCTTCTGGAGCTCCAAACAAGATATCATCTTCTGGATCAATTACAATTTCACCATCCTTGACAAGAGATGCGACAAAGGTTGTCAAATTGTTAGAATACAACATGCTTGCAGTCGATGCCAATTGACCAGGGAGATTGGTGGTCCCAACGATGGTCACGCCATTATCTGTCGTAATAATTTCACCCGCTGAAGTTAGTTCACAATTGCCCCCAACATCCGCATTCATATCGACAACTACTGATCCTGGTTTGAAATTGGCAACCGCTGAAGCGGGGACCGTAATCGGCGCAGGGCGTCCGAAGATTCGTGCTGTCGTGACGACAACATCAGCATCTGCAGCAACTTCGCAAACTGTATCGTTTACCTTCTGAATAAACTCAGGAGTGAGAGGTTTGGCATATCCAGAATCATCTTCGAAATCATCCATTCCTTCGACCTCAATAAATCGGCCACCAACGGATTGAATCTGCTCAGCAGTTGACTTTCTAACGTCAGAAGCATAGACAATCGCACCCAAACGCTTGGCTGTGGCGATGGCTTGCAAACCCGCCACACCACTGCCCATAATCACGAACTTGGCTGGACGAACAGTGCCGGCTGAGGTGGTCATCATGGGAATTCCCTTGGGAACTTGTGCAGCACCCATCAATACTGCTTTGTAACCAGCTAGATTGTCTTGGCTTGAATTCACATCCATCGCTTGAGCACGAGAGAGGCGGCGAGGAATCATGTCCATACTCATCAGGGTGACCTTGGCATCCATGGCTTGCCTGACCCGCTCAGGATGACGGAATGGATCAGACACACATGCGACCATTTGACCCTCCGAAAGAGCAGAAAAATCAGGCGCTCCGATGCAAATCAACATCTCGCAGGCCATCGCATCATCGCGGCCCACGATCGAGGCTCCCTTTGACTCGTACTCGGCATCCAAATGATGGGCTGAAATGCCGGCTCCAGATTCGATTAGAACCTCAAAACCTAATTTCTTTAATTTTGGAACCGAATTAGGTACGATTGCAACCCTAGTTTCTTCTTCTGGTTCCTTCAATATACCCAGTCTCATAAATGCCACACTCGTTCCAATGAGCCGTAGGCTCATGTATGTTGATGCTAGCGACAGGAATTAGATTATTGAAACAAACGGATTAGTTACCTCAAGGAAAGATTCCTGTAAAATTAGAACAAGATAAGGTACCCTAATCCAAATACTGCAATATCTGCAATCGCATGGGATATCCAACAGACCATCAAAGACCTATGCCGTAGCCACAAAATGGACCATGTCGCACCTGCAAGAAAAATCCCTAAACTCGCCACAGCATTCTGTAGAGGTGAAAAATAATAACTCAAAACAACTGTATGATGAGAAGTGAAAATCAGGGCTGAGAATAATACAGTCAGATTTTTTTTGCCGGTTAATTCGAGAAGCCTGTCTCCAATAAATTGTCTGAATACTAGTTCTTCGATGAGACTATTTATTGAAATCCAAAAAATCATTCCAAGAATGTACAAGCGTAAATCAAGTAATCCTGTAGAGCCTATTTCTTGCCGCATTAATTCAACGTCTAAAGTAGAATGAAAAAAAGCATACATCCCTAGTATAATTAAAAACATAATTATTCCAGAAATGATTGATTCTATTTTTGATACTCTGTCAAAATTACCTAACACTATACGTTGATTTTCAATTTTGTAAATCCAATAAATTGGGATAGCTATAATCCATATTTTCGCAAACAAAAAAAACAATTGGGACTGAGATTCAGAACTACTAATTGAATATGTAAATAATATAGAGAAGGTTGGCATAAGTGATACCAAAATTAACCCTAATAGGGACTTATGGCGCAACTCCATACAACCGCCAAATTAAATTCTCCAATTAGTCTTCGGGCGGCATAAGATGAATTGTCTACTCACTAAAGGCTAAGGGTTGGAATAATTTCGCCAACTACGGGGAAATAGTATGCAAAGGGGACAAGACCAATCGATTAAACCAATCAGAGTAGCAGTTACAGGAGCCGCAGGAAATATCGGTTATGCTTTACTATGGAGAATTGCAAGTGGAGATTGCTTTGGCAGTAATCAACCAATCATATTGCAATTACTAGAAATCCCACCAGGAATGCAACGATTAGAAGGAGTGATAATGGAATTGAAAGATTCCGCCTTCCCATTAATCCATGATATAATTGGAACTGATGATCCAGAGGTTGCTTTCAAAGATACAGAGGCAATATTCTTGGTTGGTTCACGTCCACGTACCAAGGACATGGATAGATCAGATTTAGTGGCCGCCAATGGTCCGATTTTTGTTGGTCAAGGAAGAGCAATAAATTCCGTTGCATCACGAAATGTTAAGGTCATTACAGTAGGTAATCCGTGTAACACGAATGCTCTAATTGCTTCAGCTAACGCTCCAGATATACCATCGAGACAATTTACTGCTATGACACGTCTAGACCAAAACCGAGCCGTTGGATTGATGGCGGAAAAAGCCGGAGTTACTTCATCAAGAATAAAGGATGTTTTCATTTGGGGAAATCATTCTAACACAATGTACCCCGACCCTAGGTTCGCATTGGTGGAAGATCAACATGCAACGGAAATTTTTGATCGTAATTGGCTAAATGGTGAGTTCCTAAACACAGTCGCCACAAGGGGGAAGGCAGTGATTATGGCTCGCGGTGCCTCTTCAGCCGCCTCAGCCGCTTCAGCGGCTGTTGACCACATGAGAGATTGGTGGCAAGGTTCGGATGGACGTATTGTGTCAATGGCATTGCCTTCTGAAGGTTGGTACGGTGTGCCAGAAGGGTTGGTCTACAGCTTCCCATGCAAATGTGAAGATGGAGAAATTAATGTTGTAGACAACTTAGAAATTGACGAATTTGCTCAAGGAAAAATTTCTGAGAATATCCAAGCATTATTGCAAGAAAGGGAAGCGGTAAGCGAGTTATTGTAGATAAATTTCCCAATGACTTCTCATTTGTCCGATTATTTCATTTCCTTTCTTCTTTCCGTGATTAAATATGAATGATATTTCTCATCACATTCATCTCGAACATGATGGGAAATTATTGTTAGTAGATTTGGAGGGAAATGGCCCCGTAATTCCGCAAATGGGCAGGGAAGGAAAGGGTAGTTACTCAATTAGACTACCAACTCCAGATGAAGCAGAAAGTATGGGGTTGAGTTGGAAGGTAAATAGGACTAATGAGTTTAGATTAGGACAAAAAATGCATCAAGTAATAGTCGCCACTCCTGATATACCTTGGCCTAGAGAATGGGCATGGAAAGATTCTGTAATTAGTGACAGTGAAGTAGACCCTGTGGCAAGGGAATCTGTTTATCGTACTCTACATAGAGTTGTTAGCAAGGTTGTAGTAATTAATCCCAACAATCAGGTCCTTTTAGCAAAGGTTACACGTGGTTTTTTTACAGGATGTTGGACATTACCTGGAGGCTTCGTAGATTACGGAGAACACCCTAGGAAAGGTGCGGAACGTGAAGCGTTAGAAGAGTTAGGAATCAATATTAGGATTCCCGATCCAATGGGAGAGTCTAGTGAAGGATATGGAAATATCGTTGACTCAATTGTAAGACAAGAGATTTTCACACCAGATGGTATTAGTTGGCTATCATTTACGTACAAATGTGAAGCAGATATTGCCGCTGAAAACATAGTACCAAAGGACGATGAAATAGAGGAAGCGAAATGGTTCGAAAAAGAAGAAGCTTTGTCTGTTGCAGTTTCATTATTTGATATAGAGGCTATTGAAAAATTTCTATGATTAGGCTTTGCTATCACTCGGAGAAGAAGAAATGGTGGGCCTGCCTGGATTTGAACCAGGGTCAAATGGTCCCAAACCATCTAGCATAGGCCAGACTAACCCACAGGCCCGTGAGTGTCTTGGCCACCCTAGTCGACTTTATGGAGTTCACGCTAACCATTTCCACTCTTCATTGCCCACTCTCTGGACTACTCCTTGTAATTCTGCCATACCTATAATTTGTTCAGGTGAGGGGTCCGAAATTCCTTCACATTGGAGTATATGATGCAACGAACTTAGTGTCAATATCCCTCTTTCATCAGTGGATTGTCTAAGAATGAATTGTATTGTATTTGGATTAGCATGATTTCTTGTTTTCAATTGCTTTCTTTTTTTGTCATCGAGTTTTTTATTTATTTCATCTCTAATTTCGGTTGGTAGATTTGCTTTTGCCACCGCTTCTGTAAGTTTATTTGGATCTGAAAATACCGCAGCAGTAGTAATTTGCTTTGATTCACCGCACCGAATACAGGAAGCCTTTGTGCCACGACGAGAACCAAATGATTGACCGCAAACACACCTAAGTAGAAGCCAATCGGTCTGCATGAACCTTGGTGAAAAGTCAAGGTTCAAGATATTGTTTATTATTTTCAAGCATATAATTAGAGACATAATTGCTAGAATCAACGTATCCCTAATGAAACATAATGCTTTACGGCTATACGTGAGGAATACACGGGTGATATTGAGTTGGTTGGCTTTTTTCCTACTAATTTCACTCTCCATCAACTCACTAATCTCAGAATCGGCATTGACGATTGAGGTTTGGGTATACCTTCTCTTAACACCGGCTGCGTTGGCTTTTGCATTGTCCGGAAATTCAAATTATTTATCAATACAAAAAAATGAACGAGTCGAGGTGAGCGAGGATATAGACGAAATCAATACCAAGAAAAATGCACCAGATCCTGTGGAAGACGGTTTTGACGTACCAGTATTGTAAATCTTTCAGCTTCCCCAATAGGCTTCTCGCATTGCTTGGTTGGTTTCCATACAAGCAACAACATCTGATGGTCTTTGAGGCATAGTATCTATCCCTGCTAGGTGTTTGTACATTGGCTCAATATTTGATAAATTAACTACACCCCAGCCGACTTGTGTGCATGGAGCAATTGGGGAAATCGGCAATGTACCAGAGGTTGGATCCCAAGTCGATGCACTTGGATACCATGCGGACAAGTTAAGTGCATCTCTGATGTCATCATTGGTAATAGAAAGATTAGTTCCATTTACTAACAAACCAGACCTGTCACTTGAAGCACCTGTTCTAGTATCACCTACATCATCTCTTAACATTGTCAAAATCATACTAAGTATTCCTGCAGTCCTAGGTGTAGCAAAAGAGGTTCCAGATGTTTGATGATAGCCATCAATATCATCATGATTAGGAAGTAACTGCGTCCAGTCAGCTGCTATGTCTGGATATGAACCACTCATGGTTTCTTTCTGGTCATCTTCTTCTTCGGCATAACCCGATATCCCAATCGACCAAGGAGGACCCGCAGTAGAATCTTGTACTGCTGGAGATGGAGTATTATCCGCCGCACCTGTGTGAATCTTTTTGTTTTCTACTACTGCAACCCTTGTTGAGTCCTCGATTCCGGGAACGGGGATTGAACCAATTGGTCCGAATGAAGTGGTGATAATATCCACAAGTGGCTGATTGGCTGCCGCCAAAACTGCAGCGTCACTAAACCCTTCGACAAAGAAAATTATTGCATTGGGATTGGCATCTAAAACAGCCCCAGTGACTGCAGTCCCATGGCCATCGGACGGATCATCAAGAATGGGTATATCTGTTTGATCGTCTGGTGTCGTACCAATTATCCTAGTCCCTACAAAATATACGATATCATTTGAAGTGATAATATCCCAACAATTTTCTTTGTCGGCCTCATATCTTTCCTGCCAAGTTCCTTCTTTGGTAATATTACACCATATGGTAACACCCATCCCCTCTATTATCCAATCAGGAATGGATTCATTCATGATAAAGTGATTATGATAAACATTGATTCCAGTATCAATTGGTGCGACTATACTAAATGCTTTACTGGGCTCTTCGATTTCTATGATTGAATCATCTCCTTCATCGGAACTAAGACAACCAGATAGAGAGGATGAAAGAATTACGATACTCAAAACAGTACAGGCAACCAACCTCATAATTCCTCGGGAGCGGGTATTATGTTTGAGTTTGGTGGAGTGTTGAGAATACAAAATTTTACTTCAGTCGCAATGTCTCTAGGTTTGCTGGCGCATAGGTTTGAACTCTAAATTCATCTCTAAGACCTTGCCGGAATGCGTTACAGGTTTTTGGATCACCATGATGGCAAATTATTTTCCTAGGGGTTGGATTCAACGCTTTGACATAATCCATTAACTGACGTCTATCTGAGTGGCCGCTGAAACCATCAATGGTTACTACGTTGCAAGAAATGGGAACCATAAGTGTCTGCCCCTTATCCATCAGAGGCACTTCTGCATGACCTTGTTGAAGTCTTCTTCCAAGTGTACCAGAGGCCTGATAACCTACAAAACAAAGAGTATTATTTTGTTCTGGTGCCCAGTGTTTGAAATATTCAATTATTGGCCCGCCAGTCATCATTCCTGAGGTTGCTAGAACTATACAAGGTGAAGGATCATAGAGTATAGATTCCCGTTGTTCTCGACTATCGACCTGTTTAAACCAGGGCGAATTAAACGGATTTTCTTCACCTCCTTTAAGCACCTTACTTCGTAACTCTCTGTTTAGGAAGTCTGGATGACTGGCATGTATCGCGGTTGCTTCTGCTATCATCCCATCCAGCCAAACAGTAACAGGTTGAACTTCGCCTGATTTGAATAATTGATCCAGTGCAATCATAACTTCTTGAGAACGCCCAACCGCGAATACTGGGCAGAATATTTTTCCACCGCGAGACAGAGCTAATTTAACCAAATCTTGGAGTTCTTGAGTTGCATCATTACGATTGGGTTGGAAATCTTGTGGACCTCCATATGTGGACTCAATAACTAAAGTTTCAACCTTCTGGAACCTAACTGTAGCAGCATCAAATAACCACGACCTTTCATATTTTATATCTCCAGAAAATAATAATCTGTGTTCAAAATTACCCTCGCCAATCTGCATATATACACTTGATGAACCAAGTATATGGCCTGCATTCTCCATGGTAATTTTAACGTCTGGTGCAATATCCGTTTTATCTCCCCACCTTACATCAACTACATGTTTGATACATTCTTGGATATCGGCTTTCGAATAAGGTGGCTCAGACCCTTCAGCTTGTGAAACCTTGATGTAATCCATTTGTAACAGCGTCATTAAATCTCTAGTTGGAGGAGTACAATACACCGGACCCCTGTAGCCATAGCGAAAGAGTACCGGCAGCATAGCAATATGGTCTACGTGAGCATGAGTTAGTACGATAGCATCGAGATTGTCCAAAGGTAATAATTCTGGGGCGTTGAAAAATGGTTGTACTTCATTTCTATTAATTGTAGGTTTAGCCCCACAATCAACAAGTATTCTAGATTCATTTGTGGTAACCAAATGCATAGCCCTCCCAACTTCCCTGTATGACCCTAGGGCTGTTAATCGGACCCAAGGTTCACCAGGTCTTTTTGGGCGATATATACGAGTGCCAAATTTCCTCAGAAGGGCCTTTCGTTCATCTGCTAACTCTTTCCTGTATCGGCGAATATCGTGCTGTGTTCTACTCTCAAAGGCCGGAGCACGGTCAACGGAAACTAACCAACCGATTTCATCTCTAAGATTTTTGATATGCACCCCTTTAGGACCAACTGCTGAAGCCGGATCATCGCACTCTAATGTTATTTCAGAGAGTGCTGGGTCGAGCCAGACATTTCTTACTTCTGCCTCGGCGGGAATAATTTCGTTGACCTTTTGGAGAACTGTAGCCTCATCGGATAGAATATCAGGGTGAGGTCTAACAATTACTCTTCGCTTAACATTTTTTGCAATTTTTACAGTCAATGATTGACCTGCAATTGCAAAGGCTTCTGGTTGTTTAGTGATAATTGCAATCGATCCTGCTTCGACATCAACATCATAGTCAATATTCTCAGGTACCAACTTCGATACACGTTGCTTTACTTCTGTCAGTGTTAGTCGCATAATATACACCTCATATGGGGAACTCCACACCCATCCAAAAACCCAGAAATGGGTTGTAAGGCAAATTGCCGTGGAGAATGTTCACAATTTTGAAAGAAGGTCAGTGACCTCTTTCTCTGTTAGTTGCTGATAGCCTTCTTCTTTTGTAATTACTGCTAAATCCATTCCATTACCACTTGCTGCATCTCTTTGAGCAGAGGCGAGGAGTGCCTTAGCGGCTACTTTTAGAGCTTGATTTTTGGTCATTCCATCCTTATATTGATCTTCGAGTACTCCATACATGAACGGACTTCCAGACCCGGTAGCACAGTAAACGTCCGGTATCGAGCCTCCTGCTGAGTCAATCGAATATACACTTGGGCCATCTTCATCTGTGCCCACTATCAACAACTGAACGTAGTGTGGGCGGCCGACTAGAATATTTGCAGTTAAGGTAGCTGCGCCACGAACAGTCATTGGTGTGTTGCGTTTTAGCTCATAAAGACGCAGTTCCGCTGCAAGTGTTCTGGAAAGTGATTGAGCATGTCCGACCAAACCTGCAGTAGTCAAAGCAACATTGTTTGAAATTTTGAATAATTTCTTTACACTCTTGTTGGCAATAAAGTGACCCATTGTGGCTCTGTGATCAGCACCTACTACCACACCTCCATCAAAAGTAATGCCTACTGTGCTAGTTCCGGTCTTTACCGCGTCTGCTTCTGCGTTCATGTGAATCGTCCGCACGGAGAGTTCCCTGCGGAATCAACTCAAATCCGGCCCCTTATCAATCCGACGGGAGCGTATTGAGGAATTATATCGAATCTAGTATATTTTGTTCCGTCTGATTCGAAATTAGCACTAATGTTCTAAACCAAACAGAAAATGCAAATCCTGACCGTATTAATCAAAGGGCCGATTACCTCGGCAGTATTCATGGCGAAGGTGAATAGGCAAGAACCAAAGTGGATTGAAATGCCTAGTCTGCCAAACCAGAGTACACCTATTTCTATTGACCCTGGTCAAGATTACCACGATCTAGGCGAGATTTTTCCAGATGCCCCAGTGGCCAGGGGGGTGGGTGATGTAATTGTACACCGAGCAGTACTAGATGACATTACAGGGATTCCTACAATACTAGATTGGCTTTCGGATGGAGATATTGTAATTTTAGAAATGTCCAGATTACTATCTGTGGAAACCGAACTTAGAATGGCAGTGGAAAGAATACAAAATTTCGTGGAAAGCGATATGGCAGGAGAAGTAATCAGATTAGGTACATCCAGATTATTACTTATCCCCTCTACATTTGCAATCTCCGAGAATCGGAATAATGCTTTTTGAGGTGTTAAATTGGAGAGTTTAATCAACTACCCATGTCCTATATGTTCTTCTGAAGATAGCCTTTCCCTGAATGTTCATACTTCCGAAATACCATACTTTGGAGAGCATACAGAGATGACTTTGATTTGTTCGGATTGTGGCTGGCGACACACGGATTTTATCCCTTCAGAGGGACAAAAAGCAACTTTATGCTCATTCAAAATAGATTCATTGGAGCACATGTCTATTCGAGTTGTGAGATCTTCCTCTTGCACCGTTAGAATTGTAGAATTGGGTTTAGAGGTTGAACCCGGAGATAACGCAACTGGATATATCTCCAACATAGAGGGTGTTTTGAATCGATTTTCTGATGCCATAGGGATAGTTATGAGGGGGGCTATTCGAGATGGTGAAGAAGGCATAGAACAAGTGAAATCCTGTGAAGAATTGCTAGAAAGGATTGATCGAATAAAAAATGGAAAAGAAAGTGCAGAACTTTTGTTTTTGGACCCTAATGGACACTCACAGATTCTACATAAATCAGCAAAATCTTCAGAACTTTCTGAGGAAGAAGTATCTGCTTTGGCAACGGGTCCTCAAATACCAGTTTTTGAT
>CEVN01018895.1_pt1 | contig 37753 bp, 35 predicted proteins | sample 427041 | NCBI WGS metagenome assembly CEVN01 (sample SAMEA2623463, study PRJEB7988) | marine metagenome | biome: marine biome (ENVO:00000447); feature: surface water layer (ENVO:00002042); material: "saline water (ENVO:00002010), including plankton (ENVO:xxxxxxxx)" | depth 5 m
TTTTTAGTAATTTTAACAGCTCTACAATCATTATTTAAATCATCAAAAAATTCAATTTCTTCGAAATTTTCGAAAATCTTGGAAAAATTTGATTTTGAAAAAAAGGCAGACAATTCAAATACTGCTATACCCTCATCATTTAATAACTCATTTAATATTTCTGCATATCTTTTATAAAAAATCATTCCATTATTAAAATCTGTTAATGCTATATCAGGCTCAAAGTTTTTAACTTCATTATTTAGCGCTGCATATTCCTTCTTTGATATATATGGTGGATTTGAAATAACTACATCATATTTTCTATTAGGAGTTTCTTCAAGAATATTACACTTATAAAAATGTGCATTTTTTGTATTTAATATTTCTGCATTTTCCCTTGCAATACTTAACGCAGCATTTGATATGTCTACACCATCTACGTTTTTTGTAATTTTTTCGAGTATAGCTGTAATTGCAATACATCCACAGCCCGTACCTATATCTAACATATTTTTGTATTTATTTTCTTTTATTATATCAATTAAAAGTTCTGTTTCTGGCCTTGGAATAAGGACATTTTTATCAACTTTAAAATCTCTTCCATAGAAGGAACCTTTTCCTAATAAATATTGAAATGGGACTTGTTTTGATCTACTTAATAAAAAATCAATCGCAATATTATACTTTGCCTTATTAATTTTAGTATCATACAGATTTATATTATTACATTTCAATATATCGATTAAAAACCATTCAATTTCTTTTTTACCATTATAAATTTGATGGTCATATAAAAATTGAGATCCTTGCTTTATTAGTTTTCTTATAGTTGTGGGTTTATTTCTGTGTAAATCATATATCTCAAGATTATGCATTATCTAAAGATATTTTTTGTTCTTCTATTTTTAAGGAATCTATTAACTCTTGCAAGCTTCCATCGATGAATTGATCTAGCTTATAAAGTGTTATGTTAATTCTATGATCTGTAATTCTATTTTGTGGGAAATTATATGTTCTTATTTTTGCACTTCTATCTCCTGTTGACACCATAGACTTTCTTTTTTCAGAAATCTTTTTTTGCTGTTTAATTTGTTCAAACTCATATAGCCTAGACCTTAAAACTTTCATTGCTTTATCTTTGTTTTTATGTTGGGAACTTTCATCTTGACAAGTCACAACAATACCAGAAGGGTTGTGTGTGATTCTAATAGCAGATTCAGTTTTATTTACATGTTGTCCTCCAGCACCTGAGGCTCTATAGGTATCTATTTTTATATCGGAATCATTTATTTCAATGTCAACAGATTCAGCTTCTGGTAATACAGCCACTGTTGCTGCACTAGTATGAAGCCTTCCACTTGACTCAGTGTCTGGGACTCTTTGTACTCGATGTACTCCACTTTCGAATTTTAACTCGCCGTAAACATTTTTACCTTTCATTGATAATACAGCTTCTTTTATACCTCCTCCTTCATTTTCGCTCATATTAACTAATTCTATTTTCCACTTTTGAATTTCGGCATACCTTATATACATCCTATACAAATCATTGGCGAATAAGCACGCCTCACTTCCACCAGTTCCAGCTCTAATTTCTAAAATTATATTTTTTTTATCGTTAGGGTCTTTAGGAATGAACAAAATTTTCAAATCATCTTCTAATTTTTCAATATCCTTTAAAATTGAATCATTTTCCTCTACAGCCATTTGCGCCAACTCACCCTCTTCATCCTTAATTAGTTGCAAATTTTCGTGATAAGTATGTTTCTTGTTGGCGTATTCTATACATTTTTTATAAAGAGGCTCTAAATCAGATTGCTGTTTTGATAAATCAGCTAATTTTAAGTGGTCGTTTAAAATTTCAGGTGAAGATATTTTAGATGTGAGCTCATCATATATAGATATAGTTTTTTTTGCTTTATCTATCATTATTAAATAGCATCAGCCTTGTATTTGTTGCCCTTAACTGAATCATAATTGTCTCCAAAAGCAGTTTTTAAAGCTTCAAAGGCAACCTCTAATTGTTCTTTATTAGGTTCTTGTGTGGTTATTTTTTGAAGCAACAATCCTGGTTTACATAGCAATTTAATAAAATTATTTTTATCTATATTTTTGGCTAAAATCTTTAAAACTTCATATGAAAAACCACTTACAATAGGCATGCAGATTAAGTGGAGTAATAATCTTTCTATTGTTTCTAGCCTTTCTAATCCTAAAACTCTAATTACAATACTATCGATTAAAGAGAATGAAAAAATTGCAACAATCATTACAATAAATAAAAAGCTAGTTCCGCACCTAGGGTGTTCTTTTTTATATTTTTGAGTATTTTCATATGACAATTCTGCTCCATCTTCAAAAGTATAAATAGTTTTATGCTCTGCACCATGGTACTGAAATAAGGTTTGCACATCTTTTAATCTTGAAATTAGAATTAAATACATAAGAAATATAGTTATTCTAATTGCTCCAGCAACAATGTTGAAAGTAATTGGATTATCATTATAAAGAAGTCCAGCAGAAAAAATTGGTAAAAACATAAAAAGGCTAATTGCAAATATAATAGCCAATAAATTCATTAATGACTCAAAAAGTGGGTTTGTTTTTTTATCTATATCTTCTTCTGATATTTCTGCTGACCAATTTAGTGTTCTGTAGCCAATTTTCATTGCCTCATACAAGCCAACTGCACCCCTTATAATCGGTAATTTAAAAAAATTATTTTTTTCATTAAGTGGCTTAAAAGGAACTGATTGAAATTTTATGGTTCCATCATTGGCCCTTACAGCTGTCGAGTATGCACCAGGAACACGCATCATAACGCCATTAATAACTGCTTGACCACCTACTAGAATAGATGATCTCATTATTATACAAATTAATTGTTTAATTATCGTTTTCATTTTTATAAAAAAAACGGTTTTAACCTATATAAAACCGTTTTTATACATTATAATTATTGCTATTTTTTTTCTGATGAATCAGAAATTGAGTATTTTTTGTTGAATTTTTCTATTCTTCCCGCTGTATCAACTAAGTTTTGTTGACCTGTAAAATATGGATGTGATTTATCAGAAATGTCTAGCTTATACAATGGATACTCTTTCCCATCTTCCCATTTAATTTTATCTTTTGTTTCAACTGTTGAGCGTGTTAAAAATGAATAATCACAAGATGCGTCTTGAAATACAACAAAACGATAATTTTCTGGATGTATGTCTTTTTTCATTTTCTCCTCTTATTTTAATATATCTTTCATTCTTTGGATAGCTAATTTAATTCTTTCTGTTGATATAGCATAAGAAAATCTTATATTTGGTTCAGAACCAAAGCTTCTTCCGGGAACAGAAGCGACAGCGCAATCATTCAGCAGATTAAAGCAAAAGTCCCAAGAGCTATCAATGCTCTTTCCAATTAGTTTTTCTAAAGATGGAAAAACATAAAAAGCACCGCCTGGCGATTCACAAGAAATTCCATCAATAGAATTAAGTTCATTTACAATAAAATCTCTTCTTTTTTTAAATTTATCTCTCATAGTCTGAACTGCGCTTTGATCTCCTGACAATGCCTCTGAGGCAGCATATTGAGCTATTGAATTAGGACAAGATGTGCTTTGACTTTGTAGTTTAGACATCGCTTTAATGACATCTTTATGCCCCGCCGTATAACCTATTCTCCATCCTGTCATTGAATATGTTTTTGAACAACTTTGAAAAGTTAAAATTCTATCATTATTTAAGTCATAATTTTGAATGCTTGTAAATGGTCTGTCGTATGTTAATTGTTCATAGCACTCATCAGAAAAAGTCCACAATTCTTTTTCTTTTGATATTTTTAAAACTCTCTTAATTGCATCATCGCTCCAAACTCCTCCAGTTGGATTTGATGGAGAGTTAATAATAATTCCCTTAGTGTTGTTGTTAATTGATTTTTCTAATATTTCAAAATTAGGTTCATATTGTTTGGATGGTATTGTGGGAACTATAACTGGAGTTGCTCCAGTCACAGCTACAAAATCAGGAAAAGAAACCCAGTAAGGACTAAAAATTATCACTTCATCACCTTTTTGAAAAAGAGTTTGACAGGCATTATACAAAGAATGTTTACCCCCGCAAGAAACAATGATGTTTTCTTGTTTAAAGTCTAAGTTGTTATCTCTTTTTAACTTTTTAATGACTGAGGATTTTAGTTCTGCCGTTCCAGATCCTGCAGTGTACTTTGTAGCCCCATTATTTATCGCATAAAAAGCTGCTTCTTTTATATTATCGGGGGTATCAAAATCGGGCTCACCAACACTTAAATTAATGACATCAATTCCTTGACTTCGCAAATCAGCTGCCTTGGCAGTCATTTCAAGTGTGATTGAAGGCTGGATTCGGCTAATTCTATCTGCTATTTTCATTGATTTAAAGTATCTAGAAATTCGCGATTACTTTTTGTTCTTGATAGTTTATCTTTGAAAAATTTCATTGCTTCAACATTAGTCATATCCGACAACATGTTTCTCACTAACCAGATACGAGGCAAGTCAGTTTTTCCAATTAATTTATCTTCTTTTCTAGTACCTGACTTATTAATATCGATTGCAGGGTAAATTCTTCTATCGCTTAAATTTCTATCTAAGCCTAATTCCATATTACCCGTTCCTTTAAATTCTTCAAATATTACTTCATCCATTCGACTACCCGTATCAATTAATGCTGTTGCTATGATAGATAAAGAACCTCCATCTTCAACATTTCTTGCAGCTCCAAAAAACCGTTTTGGCTTATGAAGTGCGTTTGAATCAACACCACCAGATAATATTTTTCCACTGTGAGGCATTACGGTATTGTATGCACGAGCCAATCTAGTAATTGAATCTAACAAAATCACAACATCTTCACCAGCCTCAACGCATCGTTTAGCTTTTTCAAGAACCATCTCTGAAACTTGTACGTGTCTCTCAGAGGGCTCATCAAAAGTTGATGCTAACACTTCTGCATCAACGCTACGAGCCATATCTGTAACCTCTTCCGGTCTCTCATCAATCAGTAAAATTATTAATTTTATATCAGGGTGATTTGCTGTAATAGAATTAGCAATTTTTTGTAACAACATGGTTTTTCCAGTTTTAGGCTGAGCTACTATCATTCCCCTCTGGCCCTTACCAATTGGAGCAATCATATCAATAATACGAGTAGAATAGTCTCTTCCATCTGTTTCAAGCTTCATCATTTCTTCTGGAAATAATGGAGTTAAATTATCAAAATAAACTAAATCTCTACTATCATCTGGATTCTGTTCATTAATTGACTCAACTCTTAACAATGCAAAAAAGCGTTCATTATCTTTAGGTGGGCGAACTTCCCCAGATACTAAGTTCCCAGTTTTCAAATGAAATCTCTTTATTTGAGAATGAGAAACATATATATCATCAGGGCCCGGCAAATAACTACAATCTTGAGATCTTAAAAAACCATAGCCATCTGGCAATATTTCCAAAACTCCAGTAGCATAGATTTTTTCTTTATTTTTTGCCTGAAGCTCATAAATTAATTTTATCAACTCCTGTTTCTTCATTCCAGATATATCTTTTGCGCCCAAAACTTTAGCTTTTTTTTGTAATTCTGGTACTTTTAAACTTTGCAAACTTTGCAACTTTTGTTTCTTCATTTTTTTTCCTTAATAATAATTTTTGTGTGATTTTTGATAAAATATAGAAAAGTTTTTTTAGAAGATTTTTTTACTTAACAGCCTAATTTATAATACAAACTATAAATTATCAAAAGAAATATTAAATTTATTACTTATTGCTTTTCCCCAAAAATGTGTTCCTATTATTGCAATTAAATCTTCCCTTGAAGCCTCAGATGTTATTTTATCTAGCGCAAGCTCCGAATTTTCGATTAGTGTAGCTTTTGAAATTTCTTTTTTTATATTTTTGAAATCCATCGATTTTTTTTTATCAGTTATAGTGTATACTATTTTATCAAAACTATTGTTTAGATTGTTTGCAATTTCCTCAATATCCTTATTTTTCTGTATTGATATTAATAGATATTTCTTTTTGAAATTTTTGTTAAGCTGATTTATAAATTTCAGAAAAGATATGATCCCGTCTTCATTATGGGCAACATCAAAAACAATAAAGGGTTGTTTTTTTATAACTTGATTTCTACCGTACCATTTTATTGACATTAAAGATTTTTCTAAATCTTTTATATTTGGGTTAATATGATTCGCTATCGATAGCGCTAACGAAGCATTCTGTTTTTGATGATCTCCACGTATAGAAACCTGTAAATTTAAATTCGTTTTGATTTTTTTATGTTTACACTGTTTTTGGTTGCAATAGTCACTAATTATTTTTTCAACTATTTTGTTTTGATTTACATAAAAAACATGAGAATGGGCGCTTACTGCTGATACTTTCTCATTTGCAATATCTTCTAAGTTATTTCCTAAAATGTTTTGATGATCTTTTGAAATGGATGTTATTCCAAAAATATCTGCATTGCATGCTGTAACACTATCATACTTGCCACCTAAGCCAGTTTCCATGATAGCGTAATCAACTTTATTTTTCTGAAAGTACCAAAAAGCCATCGCAGTCATAACCTCAAAAAACGATGCTTCTATTTTTTCTATTGCATCTTTGTATATATTTATAAAATATTTAACACTTTTCTTTTGTATTGGGCTGCTATTGACCCTTATTCTTTCAGTAAAAGAGTTGAGATGAGGAGATGTAAATAGACCCACATTATATCCTGCATTAGTTAAAATCTTATTTAAAATTGCGCTGGTTGAGCCTTTGCCATTTGTGCCCAGAATTTGTATGACTTTAAGTTTCTCATTTGGGGAACTACAAATTTTAAGAAGTTTTTGTGTTCTTTCAAGTCCCATTTTTATACCACGGTTTTGAAGTGAGAATAGATATTTTTGTTCTTTTATCACAACTTTATTAATTCAGCTTTTTTAATCTTTTGAAAAGAGAATTTATTACCATATCTAATAAACCGTTGAGGTAAATCTGTAACATAATATTTAATATTAATTGTATGGTCTCTACTACAAATAGGGCTACTGTCTGGGTTGGAATATTTATCCGCTAAGGCTTGTCCTGATTTAAAAATATTAATTGAATTATTAAAATAATTTTTTAATGATTTTGTTAAAATTGGATAATGAGTACACCCCAACACAAGGCCTTCAATATTTAGTTTTTTTAAATTTTTTAAATACATATTGATCACTGATATTGCAAGGCTTGAGTTTTCTAGCCCCTCTTCAACTATAGGAACAAATAGTGGGCAGGCAACATTATATATTTTAATTTTTTCATTTAGTGACCTAATTAAATCATAGTAAAGGTTTGACTCAATTGTTTTTTCTGTTCCAATAATTGCAATTTTTTTAAAATTGGATTTACTAACACTTTCTGCGCAAGGATTTATAACATCGTATACGGGTATTGTTAAAACTTCTTTTAATTTTTTATATGCATACGAAGATGATGTGTTGCACGCAATTACAATCCCTTTAACATTTTTTTCGGTTAAAAAATTAGCACAACTTATGCTACATTTAATTATGTTGCTTTTGCTTTTACTTCCATAGGGTAGGTTGGCTAAGTCTCCAAGATAAATATAGCGTTGATTTGGAAAGGCTTTTGCAAGGTCATTTAATACTGTTAGGCCGCCTAAGCCACTATCAAAAACACCTATTGGTCTATCATCTTTAGTATCAATAAAAATATTATTCATTATAGCTCATTTTCATATTTATTTTTATATGTAACAATTGATTCAAAAATAGCCTTTGCCATTTTTTGTCTATTTTTTGATTTTATGAGCATATTATAATCTTTAGAGTTCGTTATAAATCCTAATTCAATTAAAACATTGGGCATTGATGCTCCAACTAAAACATGAAATCCTGCTTGTTTAACACCCCTATTTTTAGTTGAAGGAAACATTTTATGTAGCTCTCTTTGAACTTCACCTGCGAAAAACTCACTTTGCTTTGTGAAGCTTGATTGCGCCATTGTTGCAATTATCAAATTTTCTCTGGATAAGGCTGGATATTTTTTTGTATTTTGCTCTAATTCTATAACTTGATTCTCCCTTTTTGCAACTTCTGTAGCGTCATCAAATTTTCCAGGTCTGATAAAATAGGTTTCAAATCCTCTAGCGCTCCTAGCATTTGGTGCGGCATTAACATGTAAACTTAAAAATAGTTTCCCGCCTGATTCATTAGCTATTTTTGTCCTTTTCCATAATGGTATAAATTCATCCTCCGTTCTAGTATAAATAACTTTTATACCCAATTCTTTTTCAATTAATTTTCCTAATTTTTTTGCCACATCAAGTGTCACTGTTTTTTCATAAAGTTCTTTGCCTGGTACTAAGCATCCAGGATCTTTTCCTCCGTGTCCGGGATCTATAACAATTACATCAAGATTCCATCGCTTTTTCATATTTTTTATCTTTTCTGCATTATATGCAATATCTGATCTTAATGAAATTTTAATTGTATTTTTGTTTGAGCTAACTCCATAATCTTCAAAGTCTTCTTTTAAAAGAAAGGATATTTGTGCAGATTTTTCGTTTTGTATTGGTTTAATTTGAATAACTGAAGAGTTGGTTCTTGAATTTTCTAAAACTCCTATTGAATCTAAAATGCCTCCTTTTACATTAACATTAAGCCAGCCGCCTCTTGTTATGCTAGTCGAAATAACGTTCTTATCGAAGAATTTGTCTGTTTCTATTTTTATAACTAGACCATTTTCCTTATTAACTACTTCACACCCTTTTATGTTAGATTTCACATAATCTACTAGAAGTTTTTTTTCTGATGAGTCAAGTCTAATTATTGGTAGTTTTTGAACGTTAGATATTCTCAAAAATGGTTCTAAGGGAATCCAAAAGTCGCTTCCATCATATATTGTTGGAATAGATAAATTATATGCCTTGTCATCTATAAGTATGAAGGAATTGTTTGGTGATAATATAATTTTCTTAGATCTATATTGGATTATTAATTTATCTTTTTTTTCGACAAAAGAATGCTTTAACCCTGCATTTTTAGAGTATTCAATTGCAGAAAAGTACTTTATTTTGTTAAAGGAATTTACATCAATAGTTACAGGGCCACCTTCTTGCCCAAACGACGTGCTTATCAAAATAGTAAATAGTAATATAATGAATAATGGGAGCGTGTTGTTTTTCATTGTCATAAAATAATATATATAATCTATTAATTCCTTGATAATATTAATTGTTTCAATATTTTTGTTTTTCTTTGGATTCTTTCATCATTTAGCTTTAGATTCTTGCAGAAAATGGGAGAAAAGTAACAATGCAAAGAGAATTATTAATTTTTATTGTATTAATTGCAATAATAGCGGCCCTATTTAATTTTACGGCCGCACCTACAGAAGTAACGGCTTCAGGCGAATTAAATAACAATGATAAGATTGTATATAATGCTGGAGATACATTTAAGGTAACTCTAGATGCTAGCCAAACAACAGATTCAAGTTTAAAAAAGAATGGAAAATCTAAGTCAAAAATGCATCCATATTCAGAAGATTGGGATGACTATGGTGTAGATAATTGTCCTGATTTGTGGGAAAGTGGTGCGAATAATGGCTGCTTTGATGCAAATCTAGATGGAGAGCTTAGTTCTTCTGAGAAAGAAGCAATGCTAATAGCAACTGAAGGCTGGGATGCTGCTAAAAAAAGTGATCCAAATGGTGATAATTGGAAAGACTGCAAAGATAATGATAATAAAAGTGTTTGTAGTGGTGACGCTGGCTGGAAAGCTGATATGGGTGATGGAAAATGGGGTGGCAATGAAGGCCTAGATCAGAACAAACAATGGGACAAAGGTGAACAAGTTTATGATGTTGACAACAATCTAACCTATACTGAAAGTCTTTTAACATTTGCTTGGTACAAGATTGAAGAGATTAAAAATGCAAAAAGTGGTAAAGAATTAGTATATATCGGCTTAGACGGTCACACACTAAACACTGGTGTTTGCTCTGTTAAAGACTTTATTAACAATGAATGCAATAATCCCGACTTGATGGTTAAGTGTGGAGAATCAGCAGTTTATAGTGACTCTGATGGATGGGATAGAACGTTTAAGGCACCAGAGTGTGAAGATATGGATGATTTTGTTGCTATTGATGAAAAAAATAATGATAAGCGAATGCCTTGGATTCTTGAATACGAAGGAGACGATGTTGGTTCACTAGATATTAACTTGAAGGTTCTAGATTATGGGTCTTACTATGTTAATGGTGATAATAAATTAATGACGCGCGATGACCAATTTAGTTTTGATTGCACAAGAATAAAGCAAGAGGGGCCAAGTGTTGGTACGAAGCTTACTTATGCACCTAAGAAACTAAAATCAACAAAATAATTAAACTATTATTTAAAAAAACCCTTCTATTTTATATATGAAGGGTTTTTTTATATTTATAATTTTATTTGGGACTAACTACTATGACCTTTTCTCCCTTCTTTAATATCCCTTTACTTTTTCGTAAATCTTCATATTCTTGTTCTGTCAAATTATCTAAATTTTTGTTCTCAATCTTTAAATTCTTTTTTTCTTCAAGTATATTTTGCAGCTCAATTTTTAATTTATTATTTCGCGACTGCTTTTTCATTAGGGTGATAATACCATGCTGATTGAAAAATAGAAATACAAGGCTTCCAATTATCATTACAGATAAAATGGTGTTTTTATTAAACATTTTTAATACCGAAAAATTGTTGTTTTATCTTTAAGCTGTTCTTCAATTCTAAGCAATTGATTGTATTTGGCAACTCTATCAGTTCTAGCAAGTGAACCTGTTTTGATTTGCCCCGCTGAAGTTCCTACCGCTAAATCTGCTATTGTAACGTCCTCCGTTTCACCCGACCTGTGCGAAACAACAACCCCTAGATTGTTAGATTGAGCTAATTTAATTGCTTCAATTGTTTCTGAAACAGTGCCTATTTGATTCAACTTAATAAGAATTGCATTAATAGCTTTTTGATTAATAGCTTTCCTTAGTATTTCTGTATTAGTAACAGTTAAATCGTCCCCAACAAGCTGAACTTTGTCTCCAAGTGTTTTGTTCATTTTAACCCAGCCATCCCAATCATTTTGATCAAGACCGTCTTCTATTGAAATTATGGGATACTTATTGCACAAATTTTTATAGTAGTTAATTAATTCTTTCGAATCGTATTGTTCGTTTTCTGATGATAAACAATATTTTTTAGAGTCCATATCGTACAATTCACTTGAAGCAACATCTAAAGCAAATCTGACATCTATATCTAAATTATAGCCTGATTTTTCTACGGACTCACATAAGAGGGCCAGAGCTTCTTCATTACTTTTTAGATTTGGAGCAAAACCCCCCTCGTCTCCAACTGAGGTTGATAAGCCTTTATTTTTTAGTATTGATTTTAAATTATGAAATATTTCTGCTCCCATTTGTAATGAATGCTTAAAAGATTGAGCTCCTACAGGAATTATCATAAACTCTTGAATATCAACATTGTTGTCTGCATGTGAGCCTCCATTTAAAACATTCATCATAGGCATGGGCATAATAAAATTATCGTTATCTGAAAGCAATTGATACATATATGTTTTGTTACAGATTGATGCAGCTCGAAGACTCGCAATAGAAACTGCAAGCATTGCGTTAGCTCCCAATTTATTTTTATTATGGGTTCCATCAAGATCAAGCATAATTTTGTCTATTTTTTTTTGATTAAAAATATCTTCTCCAATTAAGTTCGGGGAAATAATTTTGTTAACATTATCTACTGCCTTGGTAACACCCTTACCTAAATATCTTGATTGATCATTGTCTCTTAATTCAACAGCTTCATATTCGCCCGTAGATGCCCCACTTGGTACGCTGGCTCTTGATTGAACATCATTTTCTAAACTTACTTCGGCCTCAACTGTTGGGTTGCCTCTAGAATCTAATATTTCTCTGGCATGAATTCTTTTTATTTTGCTCATTATGTATGACCTTTTATTGTTAAAACAGTTTAAATTATTGTTTAAATGTATGCCTTAATATAAAATGATTGAAATTTTAAAATATAATCAAAATATGAAAAACGATTGGGATTTATTCGTTTCAAAGTCATTTAATGGCACCATTTTCCAAAAGCGTCAGTTTCTATCGTATCATGTAGATAGAAAGTTTGATGATTGTTCTCTTTTATTTAAAAAAAGAGGAAAAATAATTGCAATAATTCCAGCAGCTACAGTTAAGTACAAAAACAAGAAAACATTATCCTCTCATCCGGGTGCAAGTTTTGGCGGAATTGTTCACAATAATATATCTTTTGATGATTGTCATAAAGTTGTTGAGCTTCTAGAGTTGTTTTGTAAGGAAAATTCTTATGATGATATATTTATGGTTCAAACTCCATCAATATATAACAAGCATCATCAAAATGAGTTGGTTGATTATGTAATGAAAATAAATGCTTATGATAATAATGAATATTATATATCTAATGTATTAAATATTGAAAATAATATTCAAAATCAAATTTTAAAAATTGTTAAAAATAAAAAAAGGACACTTAGCTATTATAACGGACTGTTAAAAAAATATAACATAACATTTAAATGGGTAGATTGTTTCGATGAGTTTTATCCTATTCTCGTTAAAAATAAAAAGAAGCATAATTCTGAACCCACGCATAGTCTTGATGAATTAGAAATTTTAAAATCAAGGTTTCCTGATGACATATTACAATTAATGCTTTACACCAATAATACGCCTGTTGCTGGGATGACAATATTTAAGGCTAATAATAAGGGTGCAATACTGTTTTACAGCATGTTTGATTATGAATATAATAAAATGCAACCTATACCTCATTTAATGCATTATATATTAGATTGGGCGAAAAATAGTGGCCTTACTTTTATTGATTATGGAGTGTCTCATTTACCTCAGGCAAGTAACCCCCTGACTCCTAGTCGTTCGTTAATAAAATTTAAAGAGGAGTTTGGTTGCTTTGGAGTTGTTAGAAATGCTTATAGAAAAAAAATAAATGATTAATCAATCACTAGGTAAAGAAACATTTATTTATGGAATTGGAAGAATACTTGCAAGCTCACTTGCTTTTTTATTGCTTCCCTTTTACTCTCACTCTTTATCGTCAATTAGCGACTATGGCTTAATTCAACTTATCACTGCTTTTTTTGCGTTTTCAAATATAGTCTTTTTATTTGCCTTTGATGCATCTCTAATGAAACATTATGCTGGAGAAGATTCTACAAATCGCAAACTGTATCTATCCAATACATACTTTTCTTTAATCATAACATCCTCCTTACTTGTAAGCATTCTTATCGGATTTAGAGATTTTTTTTCTGTTATAATAATTTCAGGAAATAACCCTGATTGGATTATTAAAATCGCCTTCATTTTGTTTTTTGATTCTTTAAGAACTATACATTTATTAATACTAAGGGCAGAAAATAAGGCCTATAATTTTATGCTTTTTCAGGTTATAGATATTGCGCTGCTTGCTTCTTTAAACATTTACTTTGTTGGTTATGGGTATGAAAATAATAAGGTTGCGGGAGTAATTCATGCAAATTTTTTGAGTTCAATCTTTATCTTTCTAGCTTCATTTTCAATTATTTTTAAAAGATTTGATTTTCAATCTTTATCTTTTATTGCATGGGTAAAAATAAAAAACTTCGCCATGCCACTTGTTCCTGCTGGAATTTTCTGGATTGTTTTAGAATACTCTGATCGAAAAATGTTAGAGTTCTTAATGCCTTCAGATATAGCCTTAGAAACTGTGGGGGCTTACGGCGTAGGACATAAGCTTGGCGCAATAATGCTTCTAATGGTGTATTCTTTTAACTATGCATGGAGGCCATATTTTCTAAAATCCAAAGATGAAAGCGAGTTTAAAAATATAAGTAGCTATGTTTTTTATTTTTTAGGATTTTTTTGGATGTTATTGATACTTTTTGTACAAAATATTACAACAATTAATATTCCTTTTTTAAATAAACCGTTAATAAACATAGACTATTTAAGTGGATTATCTATCGTTCCGTTTATCGCTTTAGCGTATGTCTTTCATGGATCATTTATACTTCAAGAATCTGGTCCTTTTTTAAAAAACAAAACACAAAACATTTCCATAATTAGGGGCTTGGGGGTAGCGCTCAACCTAGTATTAAATTATATTTTAATTACTAATTATGAGCCCTTGTTGGGGGCAGCAATTGCTACAACTATTTCCTACTTTATAATGTCTTTACTTATATATTCTTGGAACAAATCTTTCTTTAATTTTCGGTACAACTGGAAAATTATTTTTATTATAATTACTTTTATGGCTGGAGCGTGGCTAATATCTGCTCAGACACATATGCTAATAAAGGCCGCCTTATTAGTTTCATATATTGCCACATACCCTCAAATTCAAAGATTTTCATCAAACGATTTTAGTAAAAGGACATGAATTTAACATCTATAATTAGAGAGATTGAGCACAAATACGATGTGGAGAATATTCTTTCAAATAATATTCCTATTTGGCAATTTCTTAGAAACATCATCTTTGACCAAGGCAATGATATAAAAAAAATAAATAATATAAAAAAAATATATTATTTATTAAGAAATAAAAACTGGGGCAACTATAGTGTTTCACAAAAACACAAATATGTTCTTTTTTCTGATTTACGTGAAGAAATTTTAGAAAACAGCCTAAGAATCGATAAAACTTGTCAAAATTTAATTGATCTCATTTCCGATGATTTAATGGTTGTTATTAATCCTAGTGGGAAAAGGCACCCGCACACTTCTAATTATAAATACAACCATATGAGTACATCTTTCTTTCATTATAATCGCTGGAAGGGGGGGTTGTTAAAATCAGTGGAAATTGAAAATAAGGAAATATTAAATCAGGTTTTAAAAACATATAATATTGAGCTAGATGTCAATTATTATAATTGTTTATTTTTCACATATGTTAATATTTTTTCAGATTGGCTAAAAGATGTTTCCCCGAAAGCTGTATTTATTAACTGCTACTATTCATTATTTCATCAAGCTCTAATATTTGCATGTAGGCAAAAAAATATAACCTGTATAGAAATACAACATGGTTTGATATCAAACTCACACACACACTACTCTCCTGAAAAGTTCATTGGTAATCAGACGATGCCTAATTATTTATTATGTTATAATGATTATGTGAAAGACTTAACAAATAAAAATTATCTTGAGCCTGAAAATATTATTCCCGTGGGTCATTGTTATCTTGAAAAAAAATTAAATGACAAATGCAAAAATCATAGTCTGGATTCGGCCACATATAAAAAAATTGTTGTTGTTTCTACACAAAACAGACTGCAGAAAGAATTAATACAAAGAATTGAAGAGGTTGCTAAAATTAAAGCAAAGGTTTTGTTCATTATAAAAGCTCGTGATCATAGGCCAATAATTTCAAAATATAAAAATATAAAAATAAGTAGTAAGGATATTTATGCTTTAATTAAACAGGCTGACATTCATATATCATGTTATTCTACTGTGGCTTTGGAAGCTTCAATGATGGGAACTCCAACAATTCTTATTAATATTAATAACATGGCTAAATTATATTTTGATTTAATTGTAAAAAAATATAAAAATATAAAAATTTGTGAATCAAATACTGAGGTGATTGATAAAATAGACAACTGGTGTCCAGAAAAACCAGCTAACTTGCCTTATGCTCTAAACAATAAAGAAAGAATAAAAATCTTTTTGGAGTCTATATAGCGTGCTAAAAATTCTATATGTTTCTCCTGAAAATACTGTTGGAACTCTTTCAACTTGGAAAAAATACCATGAATCAAGGGGTAATAAGTGTGATTTTATAACCTTCTACAAAACGCCAAATGAATTTGATTCGGGAATTTGTTTAAACTTGCCGCTTATATCAAGCGATAAATTTTATAGAAATTTGAGAAGCTTGTACTATAAAAACACTAAAAACTCTAAAGATGAATATTCTGTTAAGTCAGGATATCCTCCAACATGGGAAGCAAATTCGTTTTTTGAAAAATTGTTTTTTGAGTTTCGTGATTTTGCTTGGTCATTTAAAGTTGAAAAGGCTGTGCGCAACCTTAACCTTTTTGATTATGATATTTATCATTTTGAGTGGGGTCTAGATTTTTATAGGAATGCAAATTTTGCTAGTAGATTAAAAAAGTTAAATAAAAAAATAATTTGTACGTATCATGGTCAAGATATGAGAACTCGTGGTGTTATAAAAGATATAGACAATATCTCTGACTTAAATTTTACTAGCGAGCTCGATTTGTTATATAAGCATCCGAATCTAAAATATATGTTTTTACCTATTTCTATTTCTTCAACTTTATCTTATAAAAAAACCAAACAAAAGATAAAAATATGTCATAGCCCTACAGATAGGTATTATAAAGGAAGCAACCATATTATTGATATCTGTGAAAAAATAGCTCTTGAAAAGCCAGATGTGGAATTTAAATTAATTGAAAATATGTCTCATCATGAAGTTATTAAAATTAAAAAATCTTGCGATATACTAATTGATCAGATTGGAGATTCTGGTGGTTGGGGTTATGGTATGAACTCTGTTGAGTCGATGAAACTTGGATTGTGCTGTATGTCTGAAATAAACACCAAGTGTAATCAGTTTTTCAGAGGCCACCCTTTTGTTAATATAAATAAAGATAATTTAGATTTAAGCTTAAGAAAACTGATAAAAAACCCCTTACTGATTGATCAATATAAACAAAAATCTATTGATTGGGTAAAAAAGAGACATTGCGTTGAAAATGTTGGAAAATTCTTGTATGAAAATTATAATGGAATATTAAATGAATCATAAAGTCTCAATAGTTATACCTGCTTATAATGCAGAATTAACAATTGAAAAATGCGTGCGCTCAATAATGCGAAGTGTTAATAACACGGGTGCTTCTGAAATTTTTGAGACTATTGTCATTAACGATGGCTCAACTGATAAAACAAAAAAAATAATCTCTAATCTTTCGGGTGTGAGGATAATTAACCATGAAAGAAACCTAGGCTTATCATCTGCTCGTAATTCTGGAATTAATTATTCTAATTCTGATTATATCATTTTTATTGATTCTGATATTGTAATATCTAAAAACTGGGTTCATAGTATGTATAAAAGCATACGTGAGCATAAAGATATTATAGGCGTTACTGGTGATATAGGTTCAGAGCCAAACAAGAAAATATCTAGTTTAGATCGGTATCTTTTTGGGAAATTTAGAGGAATCAAAAACATAAAAATTAACACACCCTTAAATTATAAGTTTTTTGTTTTTAGTAATACTATTGTTAGACGAAATATTTTAAATGAAATAGGCTTGTTTGACGAAACTTTATCTAAATATGGTGGAGAAGATACTGAGCTTTCAATACGAATGTCAAAAAAATTTCCAGCTGGACTACGGAAACTAAAAAAGGCCAATTCTTATCATATAACACAAAAATCTATTGATCAGTATTTAAATGATATGTTTATTTATGGTCAATATAATTTTCATCAAATTATTAAAAAACATCCTGACTATAAAAGTGATTTGGGATATCATTGGGTTTTTTCATTTAAGGGGTTGTTGTTTTTTAATGTATTCAGCAGATTTTTATTCAAAAAAATTCTGGGTGTATCTAAACATCCTTTGGTAATTAAGTTTTTAGTCATTGATTCTTTTATTAGGGGTGCCAGAAATAGAGCTTAGTTATACAACATACTTTCCAGATTGAAAGTCTACATCTGTTGCCTCTTCCCAATCGTTTGAATCAACAACCACGTCTTTTGTTTGCTTAGGAATTAAATTTATTTTCACTATTTTGGGGATTGAAACAGGTTTTTCTTTTCTATTCAAAGATACGGTTAAAACAACTAGAGAAGATAGAAGCAGAACAACGCCAGAAGCTATACCTTTTAAATCAAAGCTATAAAGAGTCTTGTGTCCAATTGCCATTGGTTCAAAGCCATACATTCCTAGCACTGAAATAGAAACTAAGAAAAGACACAAAGACAAAATATATCCTAGCATTTTAGTAGACAATGATTTTGTTGCTATACCATACGCATTTATAAATATTAGGGGCAAAGTTAAGGAAATAAGTGCAATCAAAAAATCTTGATTAAGCGTTGATGATATAAAAAAGCCAAACCCAACACCAAAAGCGCTTAACATAAGAATCCAATGTAATATAAATGTTATAGGTATATTCATATCTATTTATCCGTTTGGGACGTAAAATATAAAGTATTAATTTTAAACAACCAAACAAATCGTTTAAATTAACCTTTGGTGGAAATACAATGCGTCTAAAATATTTCATTATAGCTGGAGAATCATCTGGAGATTTGCATGGAAGTCTTCTAATGCGGCATATGCGAGAAATAAATCCTGATATTCATTTTGAAGGGGTTGGGGGCAACCTTATGTTAAATCAAGGCCTAAAAAGTTTTGTTGATATAAAAAAAATGAATGTAATGGGCTTTGTCGAGGTCCTAAAGAACTATTCTTTTTTTAAGTCAGTACAAATTGATTTATTAGAAAAAATAAAATTGGGGAGATTTGATGGAATTATACTAATTGATTATCCCGGGTTTAACCTTCGGCTTGCTAAAAAAATAAAAAATGTTTTACCCAACCTCCCAATTCATTATTACATAAGTCCACAAATATGGGCGTGGAAAGAAGAGAGAATAAAAATTATACAAAATTTCATTGACCAAATGATTGTTATTTTTTCCTTTGAAAAGAGTTGGTATTCAAAAAGAGGGGTTCATGCAGAGTTTGTTGGCCACCCTTTTTTAGATATATATCATAATGTTGATAAAGAATCTGTTCGTCAAAAATTACAGCTAGATAAAAATAAAAATTATATAACTCTTTTTCCTGGGAGCCGTTTACAGGAAATTAAAAACCATCTTCCTCCGATGCTTGATGCAATAAGCGATAGTTTTTTTGATGATTTTGAGTTTTTGCTCGGCAAGGCAAGAGAATTAGATGAGGCTAGTTTACATAAAATAGGGTCTATGCAAAAAGTTCATATTGTTGATAAAAATCCAGAAGATGCGCTAATTGCTGGTGATTTTGCTTGGGTTGGTTCAGGGTCGAGCACTCTTCAGTCAGTTATTTTTAATACTCCTTTTATTCTCCTATATAAAACGTCTTTCTGGTCTTGGATAATAATGAAAAAATTTATAAGAGTTAAATATGCTGGAATGCCTAACATTATATTGGACAGTCCATTAATTCCTGAATTATTGCAAGAAAACTTGACTCCTGAAAAAATTATTATCGAAACAAAACGGTTTTTTAACGATACTATGTATAGGAAAAGTTTATTTACAGGTTATAAAAATATCCTAAAAGAATTGGGTGAGCCTGGAGCTAGTAATAGGGCTGCTAATTTAATTATTAACTATACCAAAAAAGATGTTAATTAAATATGCCATATTAAAATTTGTTTTTTTTATTATTCAAATTACTAGTTCATGGAAATATCATGGGCTAGAAAACTTTAGGAGGCTTATAGGTTCTAATCAGCCCGTTTTAATTTGTGTTTGGCATGGCTTTTTTATTTTCCCAATGAATTTTTTAAAAAATTATTATAAAGAAACAAAAATTGTTTCAAGTACTCATCCAGATTCGATGGTTTTAGCTAAAGTTTTAAATGATTATGGCTTTAGCCTAATAAAAGGATCAAGTACTAGGGGCTCTAAAAATGTTATTAAAGAAATGATGCGGGGCCTAAAAGACAGCAATTCCATCATCGCAATTACCAATGATGGGCCAAAGGGTCCTGCTCGAGTTGCAAAAGGGGGTGCGATTTCTTTGGCAAAAAAATTTAATGCAAAATTGGTTTTCATTTCTGGTAGATCTAGTAATTATATAAAGTTAAAAACATGGGATAGTTTTATAATGCCAAAGCCCTTTTCTAAGAATGAGGTTTATATAAATGAAATAAGCTACCCAAATGATGAAATTGCTGATGATATTGGAAAATATATATCTGATAAAATGAATGAAATTCAAAAAAACATAGATTCGAAAAGCTATGATTAGTTTGTTGTTTTTTATTTTAGTTAAAGTAAGAAATTGGCTATATGACTCTGGTTTTTTTCAAATATATAGGTCACGGTTTCCCGTAATCTCTGTTGGGAATATAACTGCGGGCGGCACTGGAAAAACGCCTTTTGTTTTGTATTTAACAAAAATGGTTATAAAAAAGGGATTAAGGCCCTTGATTATATCTAGGGGATATAAAAGAAGTTCTTCAGGTTTGTTTTTTTTTAATTGGGGTGTTTTAAAAAAATCAAATCTAGGGGCTAATTTTGTTGGAGATGAACCTTTTCTAATTTCCAAAAAATTTCCTGACGTAGATATTATAGTAAATAAAGATAGGGTTAGCGCTGTTAAGTTTGCTGAGAATTTAGGTGTTTCTTATGATGTCATAATACTTGATGATGCTTTTCAGCATCGCTCAATTTATAGAGACTTAGATATTGTGTTGATTAATACAAACCAAGACCACAAAAGCCTATTGCCCAAAGGGCTTTTGAGAGAACCCTATAAAAATATTTCTAGAGCAGACTGTGTTGTGCTAACAAAAAATAATCCCAAATTTAATTTAGATGATATAAACAAGTTAAGTCTGTCTATTTTCGAATGCAAAGAGGTTTATAGTTTATCTAAAAACAAAAAAAAAGGTATTGGTTTTTGCGGAATAGGTAGCCCTGTGTCATTTTGGAAGACGCTTGAAGCTCTTTCTGTAAAAGTATATAAAAAAATAGATTTTAAAGATCATCAGAATTATAATGCTACAACCATTAAAGAAATTGAGCGCCTTTTCGTTGATAATAAAACCTTTTTTACTACAGAAAAGGATTGGGTTAAGCTGCCTGAAGATTTTAAAATAAAATATGACGGGGTTTTCGTAAAGATGGATGTTAAAATAAAAGGTGATGAGTTTAATCGTTTAATAGATAGAATATGTTAAGATCTCCGATTGATTATTTTATATCAGATAAATTTATTGCTTTAAAAATAAATGAAAATCTAGAGCTTTCTATACCCCTAAAAAAATTACGACAAGCTTGTCCTTGCGCTCACTGCAAAGGGGAAAAAGATGTTTTTGGTAATATTAGCGGAAAAAAGGAGGCCAAACTAGTTGATGGGTCATTAGCCTTGAATAGAATTAGTCTAGTTGGATCCTATGCTATAAGATTTTTTTGGAAAGACGGCCACTCTAATGGAATTTATACTTTTAAATACTTAAAGGGTTTAGGTGATTAATATAAAACATATTATTTGGGACTGGAACGGGACCCTCCTTAATGATGGCTGGCTATTCACCGATCTTATAAATATTGTTTTAAAAAAGAGGGGCCTAAAAGAAATATCTTTAGAGGATTACAGGCAAAAGTTCTGTTTTCCGCTAGAAAAATATTATAAAAGACTTGGCTTTAATTTTGATATTGAGCCATATGATGTTCCCTCCCTCGAGTTTGTAAGTCTTTATGATAAACATAAGTTTCGTGCCTCTCTACACACTAATGCTATAGGTCTTTTAAGGTCCCTTAATAATCGTGGAATAAAAAATTATCTTCTATCTGCTCAAAATGAATCTTCTTTATTAGAAATGGTTAATTTTTATAAAATTTCAGATTTATTTGAGAAAGTTATAGGGACTGATAATGTGCATGCTCGCGGGAAAAAACGTCTGGGAAAAAGCTTAATAAACAGTATTGGTGCAAATAATGATGAAGTTTTATTTGTTGGAGACACCAATCTTGATATAAAAATGGCAACAGATGTACATGCTTTGATTGTTGCCGCAACATATGGGCATCAGTCTAAAAATCGTTTTCCTAATCAAAAAAATATCATTTTTATAAAATATTTTGATGAACTTTTTGATTTACTTGTTCTAAAATCTTAGGATTATCTGTAAATACTCCATCTATGTTCATTGAAATCAGTTTTTCCAATTTTTCTTTATCATTAACCGTGTAAACTATTGCCTTCATACCCCTTTTGTGTATTTTCTGAACCAGTTCTTTGCCTACTATTCTATGGTACATATGAATTGCATCGGGCTTATAATATTTTAATACTATAGAAGATAGATTGTAAAATTTTAAGTTTTCTTCCTTCCATATCCATGCGGTTGGAAAACGATCATCTATTTTTTTTACTTCTTTTATTATGCTCGGATTAAAGCTTGATATTAAAATGTTATCAATTAAGCTAAGTTCTTTTAGTATTTTTATTAGCTCTTTTACAACTGTAAAAGATGTTTTTCCTTGGTCCTTAATCTCAATATTAATTTTAGTCATGTGGCCTATTGATATTAATATGTCTTTTAAAACTGGAAAATTCTTTATTTTTTCATAATTAATGCTTGAAACCGGACATTCTTCTCTATCATTGTTTTTTAAAAAGATATCATGATTCACAATTATCTTTCCATCTTTAGTAGACATTATATCAAGCTCAATACCATCAAAGCCTAACTCTATTGCTCTTTCAAAAGACTTTAGTGTGTTTTCTTTCTCTAAAAAAGGTACGCCCCTATGGCCGTATACAAAAAAGTTTTGATTATAAATTTTATGGTGGTTGTAAATTTCCATTTTTAAATCTGTTTAGAAAGTATAATTTTTAAATTAATTAATAAAATATAATTTAGACATAATGTTAATAAAATGTTGATAAAATCAAATGAAAAATGAAAATTGGAATAAAACTCTACTTTATATAAAAGCCAAAATTGAAGATACTGCTTTTCAAACTTGGTTTGAGGGTTTAGAAGTGAGCACGGTTAGCAATGACTCTATAACTTTATTAGTTCCGAATAGATTTCACTATGAATGGCTAGAGTCTAAATATCGACACCTTATTCATGACGCATTAAAAGATTCGTTTGGGAGGTCTTTTGTTGTTAACTATAGCGTTTTGTTAACAGAGAAGAGCTCTGATGAAATACCTAGTTTTAAGAAGAAAGAAAACAATATAATTCCAAAAGGTTATAATCGCTCATCAAACCTAAATAATAGATACAGTTTCGAAAACTTTATTGAAGGAAAGGGAAACCAGTTTGCAAGAGCTGCTGCCATATCCGTAACTGATAAGCCTGGACAAACTCTTTTTAACCCTTTATTAATATACAGTTCTCCGGGTCTTGGAAAGACTCATTTAATACAGGCTGCTGGCAATCGTATGGTTAGAAAAAATAAAAGTTTTAGAGTGTTATATATTACTGGAGAAAAATTTATGTTGGATTTTATTAGCTCTATTCAAAAAAATAAATCTTCTGAGTTTACAAAGTTTTATAGGAATACCGATATGCTTTTGCTTGATGATGTTCATTTTCTCGAAGGCAAAGAGCAAACCCAAGAGCAGTTTTTTCATTTGTTCAACGATCTTTATCAAAGAGGAAAGCAAATTATTTTAACAACAGATAGGCACCCAAGAAATTTGGTGGGGCTGAAAGAGCGACTTGTTTCTCGTTTTCAATCTGGCTTGATTGCAGACATACAGCCCCCCGATTTAGAAACAAGGATTGCAATTATTCGAAATGATGCAAAGCATAATGGTCTTGAGCTTGACTATTCTATAACGGAGTTTATTGCCAATACAATTAAAAAAGATGTCAGAATAATGAAAAGCGTTTTGATTAGGCTCCAAGCCCTGTCTGCTTTAAAGAATATTGATATAAGCATGGATTTGTGCAGACAGGTAATTTCTGAAAATTTTGGCTATGACACGGTTCAAAGAATAACTCTTAAACAAATATTGGGCTATGTTTGTGAAAAGCAGAAGGTGGGCAAAGCTAGAGTTCTTGGAAAGGGAAGAAGCCAAGAAATAGCTCTGTCAAGACAAATTATTATGTTCTTATCAAGGGAGCTAACAAGCCTATCTTTAAAAAAGATAGGAATAGAGCTGGGAAAAAGAGACCACTCTACTGTAATTCACGCATGTAAAATTATAGAAGAAAGGATAGAAAAAAATCCCTCTTTTAAAAAATTAATTGAACAATATAAGCACGAATTGAATAAATTTAAACTTTAATGGAGATATCGTATGTCTAAAATATTAGTAATTGATGATGATGAAAAGCTGTCCGGCTTAATTAAAGATTTTTTAGAGCCTTACAAGTTCCAGGTCGCGTGTTTTTCACACCCTGAAAAAGCGCTGTCTAAATTAAAGTCTATAAAACCTGAGCTTATTATTTTAGATATAATGTTGCCAGACATGGATGGATTCCAATGCTTACGAAAAATTAGAGAAAGCCATCAAACTCCAGTTATTATGTTGACTGCAAGAGGAGAGGTTTCTGATAGGGTTGTTGGTCTAGAGTTGGGTGCAGACGATTATTTGCCAAAACCTTTTGACCCAAGAGAGCTTTTAGCGAGAATTCAATCTATTTTAAGGAGAACACAGTCTCCTGGCCAGCTAGTTGAAAAGTTAAGCTTTAAAGGTCTCCACATAGACAAGCTTAAACAGGAGGTATTATTAAAAAACGAAAGAATTACTCTTTCAACAACCGAATATGAGGCTCTTTTGTTGTTTGCTGAAAACCCTGGGCGAGAATTAGACAGAGAGTTCCTGGTGGAAAACTTAAGAGGGATAAGGTGGCAGTCTTATGATAGGTCTATTGATGTTTTGGTAAGTCGCCTCAGGGTTAAGCTTGGCGATAATTCTGATCAAATTAATTACATCAAAACCATACACGGTGTTGGATATATGTTTATTGGGGTGCCTAAAAATAAATAAAAACTTCATAGATCAGATTCGGTCAAATCTTTTTTTAAAAATAATTCTTAGCTTTGTTGGGTTTGCCTTGTCGCTGATTATTTTTCTCGTTATATATACCTTTTTTGAGTCAGAAAAGGCTCGCGATTTACGCTATGAAACACAGGATATTCGCGCCGATTTTAATAATCTTTACTATCTTTCTAGGGCGGTTTCAAGGGGCGGAGAGCCTGATGATATTGTTAATGACTTTATATTGTCAGACTCAACTAATTGGAGCATCCTTGTTATAAAAAATGATTCAGATTTAATTATAGAGCATCATGAAAATGATTTTTTGAATTTTTCAGATGAAGACATAAAAGATTCTCTTAAAAATAAATTTTATTCTTATTCTGATTTTGAATATCTAGCTATGGAGCTAGGTTATGAAGGGGCTGCTCTTCCTAGCGGGATTGAGGAGGCGGTTGGAGGTTTTTGGCAGATTGGAGACCAAGATAGCACAGAACTAAGTGCCGACTTTATAAAGCAGATTAAAAATGATTCGACTCAATATAGATATTTTTTCATTTCTAATGAACCGCTTGAGCCAGAGGTTATTTTTACTTTTGCAGACCTTTTAAGAAGTGTGTTTTGGGGGGCATTTGCTATAATCATTTTTATTTTAATTATGTACTATTATATCTGGAATAGGTTGAAACCAATAAAGTTAATTAAAAAAAGGATAGACGCCCTAAAGGCTGGAGACCTAGAGTCTAAGGTTGAAATATTAGGATCTGATGAACTCGCAGAGCTTACGATTACATTTAACAAACTAACTTCTGAAATTAAAAACTTAATTGATCAGAAGCATCGTGTATTGTTAGATGTAAGCCATGAACTAAAAACCCCACTAACCCGCATGAGGCTAATGGTTGAAATGCTTCCAGAAAGCAAGAGCAGCACAGAATTAAAAGCTGAAATTGGTTTTTTGAACGAACTAATATCTAATCTTCTTTTAAGCGACAAGCTTGACCTGCCCTATTCAAGGCTAGATATCAAAGAAACGTCTCTATCTGATTTAATAAATAAGGCGATAGCGACGTTCAATGATTACCAAAAAAATAAAATTACTTTTAAAGAAAAAAATGGAGATTCTGTTGTTTTTGTTGATGTAACAAAGATGGTTGTTGTTATAAGAAACATTGTTCAGAACTCATTCAAGTATGCAGACACAGACGAGGGGGTTGTAATAAAGCTGTCCAAGTCCTCTGAGGGGGTTGTAATAAAAATTAGAGACTTTGGTCCTGGAATTGATTCCATGGAGGCTGAAAAAATATTTGAACCCTTCTTTAGGTCTGGGTATACAAAAAAAATATCGGGAATTGGGCTTGGCCTTTCTATTTCAAAAAAAATAATGAAATCTCACCGCGGAAATATTAAATTAGATTTGGGGCCATCATCTGGAGTGGAGTTTGTTTTAGAGTTGCCCCAAAAAAAATATGATTAATAAAAAAAGCATAAATAGAGTTATATTGGTTGGCCACGTAGGAAGTCAGCCTGAAACAAGGTTTTCAAAAGAAGGATCGTGTTTTTCATCGTTTTCTCTGGCTACGCATGAAATTAGAAAAATAAAAAACAAGGAGGAGGAGCATACTGAGTGGCACAATGTTCTTGCTATTGGAAAGCTGGGAGAATTTGCTGATAAGTATATAAAGAAGGGCCAACTTATGTCTGTCGAGGGTCGCCTTAGAACAAATAAATGGCTTTCTAAGGATGGTGTAAAGCGAAATATGACAGAAATAGTTGCAACAAGCCTAGTTCCCCTTGACTGGAAAGAATAGTCCTGGTCTACAAACGGGGTTGACTTTTATATAAATTATAGCTATATTTTAGCAGGAACTATATATGAGCAAGTTTTATATACATATTATTTTAAGTTTTTTTGCCCTTAGCTTTGTGCTGGGCAACAAAGGGAAGGCTATGGGTCCTAGCTCTGTTGAAATAGCCAGTCCAGCTGATTTGATTATTATTGCTGACGAGTCTAGCGAAAATCAAGTTGAACGGAAGCGTGGACACAAAAGAAAGAGAAAAATTCGTCCTAGAAGAAATGGATTTTGATTCTTAAAAAGGCGCCTAAGGGCGCTTTTTTTATATCTTTTATTATCTTGTTTTTTATACCTAAAATTAATCTCGAATAAATAAGGAAAATATAATGTCTGAACCTAGTTATAAAGATTTAGAGGTCGTTAATAACGAATATGCTGATAGGGAATACAATATTGATGTATCTGTTCCTGAATTTAATTGTGTTTGCCCTAAAACCGGCCTCCCTGATTTTGCCAACATAATTATTCAATATGTCCCTGATAAGCATATAGTAGAACTTAAGTCTTTAAAGCTCTATATGGTTAAATTTAGAAATGTAGGCATTTTTCACGAACACGTAACAAATAGAATTTTAGATGATATAATAAGGGTTGCCTCTCCAAGGAAAATTAAAATCGTTGGAGATTTTCATCCTCGTGGGGGCGTTAAAACGTCAGTTAGTGCAAAATGGGAAAAATAGTTTTTTTAATATAAAATTTATATATAAATTTCTTCCCCCTATTATTAAAGGGTAAAATAAAATGAAAATAACAGTTAAAATATCAAACAGGAAAAGAAAAAATAAGCACGGCTTTAGAAAGAGAAACTCGTCTAAGTCTGGCAAGGCTATTCTAGCAAGAAGAAGAAGTCGTGGAAGAAAAAGACTTTCTGCCTAGTTGAAGAATTCAATTTCCTCATCTAATTTTTCAAAAATATACAGCAATTCCAAAGCTATTTCGTGCAACGAAATTTTATTTAAAATTAATACCCATAAAGATCTAGAAGGGCCGATGCTGGGGTTTGCTATTAGCGGAAAAATTGGAAAAGCTAACAAGCGTGTTTTGTTCAAAAGGCGTTGTAGAAGCTTATTTTATCATCGTTTTATTAAAAATAAAAAAAAAATTGCCATGATTATAATACCTAAATCCATTAACTTAGGGTCGAAAGTAATAAGCAGTTCGTTTGATTTATTAGAAAAAAAATTATATCATGATTAATAACTTTTTCATATTTTTCATTAAACTCTATCAACAGTGTCTTTCTCCGCTAATGGGCCGATGCTGTATATATTCTCCTACTTGCTCTGAATATGCCATTCAGCACATTAAAAAATATGGGATTTTAAAATCTCTTTTTCCTATATGTAAAAGAATTGTTTCGTGCAACCCTTTATCTAGAAAGCCTAAGTGGGACCCTGTAAAATAATGGAGCTACGAAGAATATTTTTAGCGGGTTTTTTAATTATGCTAGTTTGGGTTATATGGGGAGCATTCTTTACTCCACAACCTAAAAAAACAGCCTCTGTAGATCAGGATTCTTCTATTCAAAATCAAGAAGATGGTGGTGAAAACACGGGTCTTGATCAAAAAAACATGAAAGACGGCAATTCTGAAGAAAATGTTCAGGTAGAATATGGTGACCCCGTGCTCCTTACTGTGGAAACAGGCCTTTTTAGTGCAGTGCTTTCTAATGAGCTTGGAGGAACTTTTCTTCAATACACTTTAAAAGGCGACAGGTATTCAGGGGCCTATACAAGTGAGTCTGCTGCTTTTGGAAAAGACGCTAGGCACAGCTACGATGAGAATGGAAAAATTAGTTTTTTGTTTACTGAGCAAGAGGGATACTCTCCTTGCAACCCGTGCCTTAAAGGTGTTGAAACTAATAATGTCCATCAGGTGTACATCAATGATTCGCTGATTGATCAAACAGGACACACAGAGGTGGTTAAAAAAGCTACCACTATAAAGTTCAAGTCGAATGAATTTGTCCACACAATTACAATAAATCCTGACTCTTATATGGTTTTACATGAATATCGTTTGGGAGAAGAACTGAGCTCTCAACCCAAGAGTGTTATTTGGGCTAATGGAACAAGGCCTTCTGAAAAGTATGGATGGTTAGACGATCAAAATTCATATGGTATGTTTTTAACTAAAAACTCTGAGGATTCTGATTATTTAACTGGCAATTCTAACCTCGCTGATGATGCTCTTTATTTCAATGAAGATATTGAGTGGGTTGCCTCAAGAAACAAATACTTTGTTTCTGCAATTGTCCCAGCGAAAGAATCCGGGGTTCGGCTTGGCAAAATTGTTCCTGGTGAGGGCTCTTCTTTTGCAAACACATACAAATACCGGGGCTCCAATGCATCTGTTTATGATTTAGAGCTTGAGTTTAATAACTACAAAGACTTTAAGTTTTATAGTTTTTTGGCTCCGCTTGAATATTCTCTTGTATCTAATGGAGATATTAACGATCTTGATGATATTATGACAATGGGAGGGTCGGTTCTTAGACCAATAAGTAAATTTATTCTTGGTGTAACTAATTTCCTTAATAAATATGTTCCTTTTGGGGGATATGCGTTAGTATTAATTTTATTTGCTTTGATAGTTAGGGTTGTTGCTGGACCTTTAACAAAACTAAGTCTCGAGTCTACTAGAAAAATGCAAGAGGTTCAGCCTAAAATAAAAGAAATCCAGGATAAATACAAAGACAACCCTAAAAAGCTCCAATCAAAAATTATGGAAACATATAAAAACCATAACGTCAACCCTCTTTCCGGCTGTTTTTTAATGTTATTACAGTGGCCTATTATGATTCCTCCTTTTATTTTATTTAGATCTATGATTGAGCTAAGGGGAGAACCTTTGTTTTTATGGATTCAAGACCTTTCGCTTCCTGATTATATGTTTGAGCTCCCTTTTCATATACCTCTGTTAGGAATAGGAAATGGATATACCGGAATTGGTCTTTTGCCTATATTAATGGGAATAACTTTGTATCTTACTATGAAACAAAGCTCTGGTAGCATGCCGCAACAAAACAAGGCCATGCTATACACAATGAACGGAATGTTTGTGCTTCTTTTCAACAGCTTCCCAGCTGGGCTTAATCTTTATTACGTTGTATATAATATTTTAAATTATTTACAACAACGTAAAACAAGTCAATCAAAAAAATAGGTCTCTTTTGGGCCCTTATATAAAAGATAATATTGTTGCGCTGGCAACTCCTCTCGGTTTTGGGGCGCTCGCGGTAATCCGTGTATCTGGGCAATCACTTAATACATTGTTTAATAAGGTTACCGGGTATAAAAACCCAAAGCCTAGATATGCATATTTTAAAAAGTTCTATTCTTCAGATGGAGATGTTTTAGACAATGTTCTGATAACTTATTTTAAAGGGCCCCAATCATATACTGGTGAAGATGTTATTGAAATTTCTTGTCATGGGGGGTCAATAATATCATCAATGATTATAGATGAGCTTGTTATTGCTGGGTGCAGGCATGCTGAGCCCGGAGAATTTTCAAGACGAGCTTATTTAAATGGAAAAATAAATATAACTCAGGCCGAGTCGATAGATTTAATTATTCGCTCGACTCATAAAAATCAAGCAAAAAATGGAATGCTAAGTTTTGAGGGTGGCATAAAGGAAGATTTAATCAAAGTAGAAAGCGCTATTTATAGCCTACTCGAAATAATAGAACACGAATTAGACTTTACAGATGAAGAAATAACACACACAACAAAAGAAGAGATGAATAGTAGCCTTAAAAACATACTAAAACTATTTACTTCGTTAATGAAGGGTGGTGGTCATTTAAATAAAATCAATGGAGGGTTAAGGGTTTGTATTGTAGGAGAGCCTAATGTTGGAAAATCAAGCCTCTTTAACTCCATTTTAGGCTACGACAAGGTTGTTGTTTCAGATCAAAAGGGCACAACAAGAGACTCTATTGAGGCACAACTTGTAGTTGGAGAGTTACTTTTCACGCTAATTGATACTGCCGGCTATTGGGAGGGAAAAGATGATTTGGACAGATTGGGAATAGAAAAAACAATTGAAGTGGTCAAAACATGTGATATTGCCATTATTTTAGATGATAAAAACCCTGAGAGTTTTCGAATGAAAATACCTGAAATAGAAAACAAAACAATAATAAATGTTATATCCAAGGCTGATATTAATAAAAAAATAAAAAAAAGCGAGGACACATTGATTGTTTCATCGAAAAAAGGTGTTGGAATCGACGAGCTATTGACACACTTATCAACCATTGCTTCTAATAATTTTTTCCCAGAAAACTCTCACATTACTTCTTTCCGGCAACTTGCGCTAATAAAGAAAGCAAGGATGTCTGTTTTAGAGCTAATTGATTGTGGTTCGGCACTAGATATGGTGCAAATATCTAGCTCCCTTAGAAATTGTTTAGATAATATAGGAGAAATTGTTGGGAAGGCAGATAATGAAAAGGTTTTAAATAAAATATTTCAAGGGTTTTGTGTAGGAAAATGAGTGACGATATATATATAGTGGGCGGTGGACACGCAGGAACAGAGGCGGCGTTCTCTATCGCCCGATTAGGATTAACGTGTACAATAATAACAATGGATGTTGATGCAATAGGAAGAATGTCATGCAACCCAGCGATTGGGGGTCTTGCCAAAAGTCACCTTGTTAAAGAGATTGATGCCTTTGGGGGGCTTATGCCGCTTGCGGCCGATCATTCGGGAATACAGTTTAAGACCCTTAATATGTCAAAGGGTCCGGCTGTTAGGTCTCTTAGAGTTCAAACTGATAAGAAAAAATATTCAAGATATATATATAATGCTATAAAGGAAAACAAAAAAATACACACTAAGAAGGGAGAGGTGGTTTCTTTTAAAACAAAAAATGAAAGAGTTAAATCTATAAAACTTGCTTCAGGAGAAGTTTTAAACTGTAATGGGCTTATTATTACCGCTGGAACCTTTTTAAACGGACTTATTCACATAGGAAAAGACACATATAGAGCGGGAAGGCTTGGAGAGGCTGCAGCACACGGACTTACAGAGTGTCTCGTCAATTATGGACTACATTCATCGCGCTTAAAAACAGGTACTCCCCCCAGGGTGTTAAAAAGCTCAATAGATTGGGGAAAGTGTCGGATATCAACTGGAGACAAAGAAAAAGAACCTTTTTCTATATTTAGGTCTCGTGTTGATAAGAATGTTAATATTGATACTTTTTCTGTTGATACTTCTCGAAACACACACGACATTATAAATGAAAACATTAATGACTCCGCAATGTATTCTGGAAAAGTTACCGCGGCAGGCCCAAGATATTGTCCCAGTATTGAAGACAAGGTTGTTAGATTTAAAGATCGCTCTTCTCATTCCCTTTTTCTTGAACCAGAGTGGCTAGGCTCTGACCAGGTTTATGTTGCCGGTTTTTCTACAAGTCTACCAAAAGAAACTCAGGTCTGTGCCCTTAAGTCGATTAAAGGCCTTGAAAATGTTGAGTTTATAAGGCCTGGTTATGCCATTGAATATGATTATATTCCAACCTATCAACTCAAGTCTACTCTAGAGTCTAAGTCAATAAAAAACTTATTTTTAGCTGGTCAAATTAATGGAACATCAGGTTATGAGGAGGCTGCCGCACAAGGCATGGTCGCGGGCATCAATCTTTCATTGTCAACCCTTAACAGGCCACCCTTTATCATTAAAAGGCAAGAGGGGTATATTGGTGTTTTAATTGATGACTTGGTAACAAAGTTTATAGATGAGCCCTACAGAATGTTTACCTCCAGGTCAGAATACCGCCTTTCTTTGCGCCCAGACAATGTTTACAACAGGCTTACTCCAATAGCAAATTCCCTAGGCCTCCTTGACAACAAATTTTATAATAAATATTTACATTTTGAAAAACTGTGCGCTGATTATCGCAAGTCTGTTTCATCTAAGACCATTTCTTTTAACAACAAAAGTCTTCCGCTTGATAAGTTTATTAAGCAGCCAAAAAACTCTTTATTTTCTTTTTTCAGCCCAAAAGATATGGTTTCCAAGAGTTCTCTTTTTTCAGTAGAAACAGATATCAAGTACTCAGGGTATGTTGAGATTGAGAAAAAAAGAGCAAACAAGGTTCTTTCTCTTGAAAAAACTTTGATTCCAAAAAACTTCAACTATCTCGATCTTAAAAACATGAGCTCTGAGTCACGAGAAAAGCTTGCTTTGGTTAAACCAGAAACCGTTGCCCAAGCAATGCGCATAGGTGGAGTTTCATCATCAGATATTACAGAACTTTGTTTTGTTTTGTCAAAATAGTTTGTTTCACGTGAAACACTTTTCCCCTATTTCTAAAAAATCTTTAAATCTTATATTAAAAGGGGAGCCTGTTTTTATTAAGGGCTTGCACTATGGGCTCCTTCCTCTTGTGCTTGACTTTATAAATAAAAAATTTATAGTTATATGTGGCGATGGGCTTTTGGCTCGCGTTTCAACAGACCTTTCTCTGTATATAGAGGAGAGGGGGGTATATTATGATAATAGTTTATACGATATTGCGAGCAAGGGTGCTGGCGGATATGTAGAAGAAAGGTTGGGTTTGTTTAAGGCGGCCTATGCATCCTCTTTTAAAAACAAAAGCTTTTTAATTACTAGCTCGGAAGGTTTTTATAAAAAAACTATATTATCTCAACAAAAAGAGTCTGGTTTTGTGGTTGACTCTTCTTCAGAACACCATATGGTTGTTGGGGCTCTTAAGGGCGCTGGTTATAGACGTGTTGATTTTGTTAGTTCTCCTGGAGATTTTTCGGTTAGGGGTTTTGTGGTTGATTTTTTACCCAAAGAGTCTTCCCATGGAGTAAGGGTCCTTTTTGATGACAACGAAACCTTTCTCTTTTATTTTGATATTAAAACTCAGTTAACACTAAGAGGGGTTTCGAATTTTTTTATTGTTAGGTCTAGAGAGGCTAGTTCTCGCGTGTCTCTGTTTGATGTTTTGCCTTCAGTCTTTTTACCTGTTTATTTGGGCGAAGACGGTGTTCGCTTTTTATCAAAACAAACACCAAACGAAGAGTTGTTTTCTTTAAAATATATTTCGCCAGAGAGGTGTGTTTCTGAGGTTAGCAAGGATGCTGTTGATAACAAGTGTTATGGGGGTTTTATATATAACGAGAGGGTTTTTGTTCCGTCTTGGCTTTGTGGGGATAGAGATTATAGTATAAAAGATACTGGGGACGCCTATGTTGATTTTTCAAGCTTAGAGGTTGGGGATTTTTTAATTCATGAAGATTTTGGTGTGGGCGAATATGTAGGATTATCTGATGTAGAGGGACAAGAGTTTTTAGTTCTAAAATATAGAGATGCTCAGATAAGGGTTTTTCCGTCATTTTTTGATAAAATATCATTGTTTAAAAAAAGCGGGGATGTCTGCGATTTGGATTCTATTGGTCGTGGGTCTTCGTGGAAAAGGAGGGTTTCCTCAACGAAGAAAGGTCTTTCTGTTTTTGTCGAATCATTGTATGAAAATTATATGCAGCGCAAACAAGGTGTGGGTCAAAAATTTTATATTGATCCTGAAATTGAGTCTGCTTTTTTGCAAAAATTTTCTCACACAGACACTCCGGATCAACAATCCTCTTGGTTGGAAATAAAAAAAGACCTGTGCTCTCCAGCCCCGATGGAGCGACTGCTTTGTGGGGATGTTGGTTTTGGGAAAACAGAGATAGCTATGAGGGCGGCCTTTTTGGTCTCAGTAAATGGTGGGGGCGTGGTGGTGGTGGCCCCCACCACCGTTCTTGCTAAGCAGCTCTTTATTTCTTTTTGTGAGCGACTAGGTTTTTTTGATATTAAGGTTGGTTTTTTGTCTCGTTTTGTTTCTGCTAGTGAGGGTAAAAAAACTGTAGATCTTTTTGTAAATAGAGAAATTGATGTTTTGGTGGGCACTCATCGAGCTTTAAATAACGAGGATTGTTTAAAGGTTGCCTCCCTTTTAATTGTTGATGATGAACACAGGTTTGGGGTTAAACAAAAGGATGCCGTAAAGTCAATAAAAACAGATATTAATATATTATATATGTCGGCCACTCCAATCCCTCGAACTTTAAACCTGGCTCTTTCTAAGTTTTCCAATATTTCTTTGATTTCTACTCCTCCTCCTTTAAAAGTTTCTCCTAAAACATATGTTTCTGTTTACGATTTCGATTTAATTAAAAGGGCCCTGGTTTACGAGTATGCTAGGAGGGGTCAATCTTTTATTATTCATAATAACATTAAGACTATGCCTGGGGTGGTTTCAAAAATTAAAAAGTCTCTTCCATTTTTAAGGGTTGATTTTGTTCATGCGCAAGAAGACCCTTCTATTATAGATAAAAAGATGGACCTTTTTGTAAATAAAGAGACCGATGTTTTGGTGGCATCAACTATTTTAGAAAACGGTATAAATATAAAAAACGTTAATACTGTGATTATAAATAACGCTCACCTTTTTGGGGTTTCACAGCTTTACCAGATTAGGGGCCGCGTTGGTCGCGGGTCCACACAATCTTTTTCATATTTGCTTTATCCTAGAAAGCACTCTCTTTCTATTTCTGCAAAGCGGCGCCTAAATATTATTAAAAACAACTCTTCTCTCGGTTCTTGCTATTCTGTTTCTATGGAAGATATGAAGTCTCGTGGCTCAGGGGCATTATTTGGATATAAACAAAGTGGGGGTGTTGCGTCTGTTGGTCTCGAGCTTTATGGAAAGCTTTTAAAGGAGGCTTCTTCTAAAAAATCTCCCATTCACACCTCTGTCTCTTCGTCTTCGTCCGCGTTTATTTCGGCAGATTATTTGCCAAGTACCCGCATGAGGGTTTGGTGTTATAAAGAAATTTCTTTAATAAAAAAATATAAAGATATTCCTTTTTTAAAAAAGAAAATTATAAACATGTTTGGGCCTATGCCTCGAGAACTTGATCATCTTTTGTTTATCCGTTCAGTAGAGCTTTTAGGTGCCGCGTGTGGATTTAAAAAAATATCTCAGGTGGAAGGAAAAATTAATATATTGTTGCACCCTTCTGTATGGAATAAAAAAGCTGTTTTTTTGGTAGAGATTTTAAAACCTTATTCTTTTTCTTTTATAAAAGGCGGTGAAGGGTTTTCTTTTTTGGGGGCGTTTGATGATAATTTCATATTAATTTTAAAAGAAATATGTGCTAGATTAAAGAGTGAAAAATAGCTGTTATTTAATATTATTATTTTTTCCTTTAATTGTTTTTTCAAACGATTGGGTTTTTTCTTTAAAAGACTCTCTTTACTATGAATCTGATATGTATTCTTTTTATGGCATTAGTGAGTGGAAGCGCTCCTCTCCAGAAAAAAAGAAAATTATGGTTAAGGATTATATTGTTCGAGAGGCCGCCTATCACCAGGGTCTTGAGGGTGGCTTAAACTATTCTGCCTCTTTTTATGAAAAGTCTTTTAATAGAGAGAGGGAGCTTTTAGTTAATTATGTTTATAAGGTGGAGGTTGCTAGGTTGGCAGCTGATTCGTTAAGAGTTGTTTTGGGTAAAGAATTTTTAAAGGAAGATTTGTTAGTTCACCATATTTTATTTGGGCACAACGAAGCTTCTTTAAGGGTGCCCATAGAGAGGTCTAAAGACGAGGCTCTTTCTTTGTGTTTGTCTGTTTTAGACTCTCTTAAGGTTGAAAATTTTTCCTCCGCTGCAAAAACCTATTCCGATGACGGCGGCGTTAATTTAAATAAGGGGCGCGTTGGATGGCTTTCTTGGGGGGCCACCCCTTCTCCTTCTTTTGAGGCGGCGGTTTTTTCTTCTAAAACAAATTTATTTGGCCCTATAGAAACAGATTTTGGATATCATATTGCCTATATTGAAGAGCGTAGGCCTTCTTCCTTTTCTTTTCTTTCAAACACAGAATATAATGACATGGTTTTAATTAGGTCTTGCCCTAGAGATTTGGCGGTTTTAAAACAAACCTCTTCTTTGTTTGATTCAATTGCTATTGAAAAAAACGGACTAGTTTTTAATCACGAAAAAGTTCTTTCTGTTTTTTCTTCTTTTACCAACAATAAAAACAGTGTGGGCTCTTATGAAAAAAATAATATTGTTGCCATTCTTGAAAAAGTAAAAGACCGGGGGGTTTTGTGTGTTTATAATAACACGGGCTATGGTTTGAGCTGGTTTTTACAAAAGCTTAAAAGCTTCTCTCCATCAAACAGGCCGCCAATTACCAACATAGATTCTTTTTATTCAATGCTTAGAACTTTGCTTCTTCAAGAGTCGGCATATTCTTTTGGAGTTGAAAACAATTATAACAATCGGGATATTTTTAAAAAACAGCTTCTTTCTTATAAAAAAGACCTTATGTATGGAATATATTTTAAAAATATTGTAAACAGCGTTCCAAAACCTGATAGTTTATCTGTTTTAAATTATTACAATTTAAATAAAGACATAAAATATAAAACCCCAAAAAGCTTAAAGCTTCAGGAAATAGAAGTTCCTACTTGGGATCGGGCTGATATGGTTTTAAATAAGTATATTGAGGGGGAGGCTTTTGAAGACCTTTCCAAAAACTTTTCTATTTCTTGGGATGAAAAAAAAATGGGGGGTGTTGGTCCTATAGAAGAAAATTACAACGGTGGTCTTTTAAAAGACCTTTTTTTGGAAGAAGAGGGTTTTGTTAGTGACGTTTATAAAAAGGGTTCAGGAACATACTCTCTTTATTTAATTAAAAAGGTTTATCCTGCCTCATATATTCCTTACGATAGGGTTTTTTCTAGAATTTCATCTTTTCTTCATAAAAATGCTCAAGAGTCGGCAAAAGAAGAGGCGGTTGAGGCTTTTTATAATAAATTAAATATTGTTATAAATGAGTCGGCTTTTTAGTTTTCTTCTTCTACTGTTTTCTTTTTTAGTTTCCTCAAACAGTATTGTTGCTGTTGTGGGGAACGATATAATTTTAAAATCAGACCTTGAAGAGATGTTTTTTCTTCAACAAAAACAAAACCCTACTATTACAAAACCTGCTGTTCTTGATGGAATGATAGAACAAAAGGTTTTAGTTTATTTTGCAAGACAGGACAC
>CEVN01043814.1_pt1 | contig 37266 bp, 31 predicted proteins | sample 427041 | NCBI WGS metagenome assembly CEVN01 (sample SAMEA2623463, study PRJEB7988) | marine metagenome | biome: marine biome (ENVO:00000447); feature: surface water layer (ENVO:00002042); material: "saline water (ENVO:00002010), including plankton (ENVO:xxxxxxxx)" | depth 5 m
TTCGGAAAATCATCCCCTACAATACCAATTAATTTAACAGGATTGTAGCGGGATGCTGCAACTGAGAAAAAAGTTGCTGATCCTCCAATAATATTAGGCCGAGAGCCTTTTGAAGTATGAAGCTCATCAATTGCTATTGAACCAACGCTAACTATTTTATTTTTCATATTCAATTTTATCCTATTAGATATATATTAAGGTACAATTAATCACAGTAATAATAAATAATTAAAAAGGGTAATTTTATTATGAATTATGTAATCTTAATTATATTATTTTTCATAGGAGAGTATTCAATGGCAGGTAACACAATGATTCCACTTAAAGATTTTTTTCGAAACCCTGAAATGTCATCATTTTCACTTTCACCTGATGGTAAGCACATATCTTACATGAAACCTTGGGAAGAAGGAAATAGGATGATGAACGTTTATGTGAGACCTATTAATTCTAATGATGAGATTCGTATTACAGATGCATCAAAGAGAAGTCTTTACGGATATTTCTGGATAAACGATAATAGGATTGCTTACGTTCAAGATAAGGGTGGAGATGAAAATATTCACATTTATGCGGTTGATATTGATGGAAAAAATAATATTGATTTAACTCCTTTTGAAAATATTCAGGCACGTATTACTGATGACTTAGAGGATGATCCAAACTTTATGCTTGTTGCTCTTAATAAAAGAAATCCTCAAATTCACGATGTTTATCGCCTTAATGTAAACAACGGAGATATGGATATGATTGCAGAGAACCCAGGAAACATATCTGGATGGGGAACTGACCATGATGGGAAACTACGAATTGCAACAACATCTGATGGAGTTAATACAGGTTTGCTTTACAGAGAAAATGAAGAAGATGATTTTAAATCAATATTAACAACGAATTTTAAAGAATCTGTTTCACCTTTATTCTTTACATTTGATAATAAAGAGCTATACGTATCATCAAACCGCGGCAGAGATAAAAGTGCTATTTTTAAATTTGATTTAGAAACTGCAAAAGAAGGTGAATTGATATTTGAACACGATGAGGTCGATGTATATGGCTTGATGAGCTCTAAAAAAAGAAAAGTAATTACAGGAGTTTCATATACTACTGACAAAAGACAAATACATTTCTTTGATAAATGGAGAGAAAACCTTCAAAGTACTCTTGAATCTCAATTAAAAGGAGTTGAGGTCGCAATATCCGGCTTAAGTAAAGATGAAACCAAGGCAATCGTTGTCACATATAGCGATCGATCAAGAGGTACATATTATTATTATGATATAGAAAATGATAATTTGACGAAGCTTGCTGACCTGAGCCCTTGGTTAAATGAAGATGATATGGCGTTCATGAAACCTATAAAATATAAATCCAGAGATGGACTCACCATTCCAGGATATTTAACTTTACCTTTAGATTATAAAAAAGGAGAAAAACTTCCTGTAATTATAAATCCTCATGGTGGACCGTGGGCTAGAGATAACTGGGGGTTCAATCCAGAAATCCAATTCTTAGCTAATAGAGGATACGCTGTTCTTCAAATGAATTTTAGAGGTAGCGTTGGATATGGAAGAGAGTTCTGGGAAATCAGCTTTAAACAGTGGGGCAAGACAATGCAAGATGATATTACTGATGGAGTAAATTGGTTAATCGAAGAAGGTATAGCTGACCCAGATAGAATCGCAATATATGGAGCTTCTTATGGTGGTTATGCAACTCTAGCAGGACTCACATTTACACCAGACATCTATGCATGCGGTGTAGATTATGTTGGCGTTTCCAATATCTTTACATTATTAGAAACCTTACCACCGTATTGGGAGCTAGGCAGGCAAATGATGTATGAGATGATTGGCAATCCAGAGACAGAAAAAGAGTTATTAGAAGCAGCGTCTCCATTATTTCATATTGATAAGATAAAAGCACCCTTATTGGTTGCTCAAGGAGCAAATGATCCAAGAGTAAAGCAGGCGGAATCTGATCAAATTGTTGATGCTCTCAAAGCTAAAGGAATTGATGTTCCATACATACTTAAAGAGGATGAGGGGCATGGTTTTTATAATGAAGAAAATCAGTTCGATTTTTATCAAGAAATGGAAAAATTTCTTAATAAACATTTAATGAACTAATATTGATAATTAATTAGATAGTTTGTATTCTGGAAAATGACTTTTACTGGGTTCGCTTGGTCTTTTCTTTAACTCAAAATCAATAACTTCTAGATTATCATTGAATGTATATACTAAAGGTTCGCACCAGCCTACCTCTGTTTCAAGTATCTGATCTGAACTATAGTTGAACAAATCCATCACAATAGAGCGTATACTATTACCATGGGCTGATAGAATAATATTTTTTCCATCTGATAAATGAGGTTTAATATCAGAATTAAAATAGGGAAGGGTACGTTCAAGAGTCATTTTTAAAGATTCTCCACCTGGTGGAGGCGTATCAAAGCTTCTTCTCCAAATCTGCACCTGCTTTTCGCCAAATTTTTCAGCTGCCTCTGATTTATTTTGGCTCACTAAATCACCATAATCTCTTTCATTAAGAGCTTCATTTTTTATAACATCTAAACTCATATTTAATTCACCCAATATTATATCTAAAGTTTTTTGTGCTCTATATAAGTTAGATGTAAATGCTAAATCAAAACTCTCATCCTGTAACAGTTTCGCTGCTTCTTTAGCTTGACTAGTCCCGAGCTCAGTCAAATCAACATCTTTCCAGCCAGTGAATCGATTTTCAAGATTGTAGATTGATTGTCCGTGTCTTATTAAATATAGTTTACTTTTCATTTATTAAATTGATTTATTCTATCAAAACTTATTCATATAATTATTTTTTAACAATAAGGAAAGAAATAAAAAATATATGATAATATTGTTTTAAGTTATTCATAATGATTAATAATAGATATTATTTATTTTCAATTCCATTTTTTATAATAGGCATTGTCATGATTTTTCTAGGAGCTAGATGGATGATAGTTTCTGAACCTTGGATGCTTGATCAAGTCGCTAATGAAGATAGATTAGGCATGACTTTTGATAAATTATTTAATGATGACATTAATAAAACTCTTCCAAGTTATTTAAAGCAAATATATAGATTTTTTGGATTGTGGGTCACTATAATTGGATTATTTATAACATCTTTTTCAAGGGTGAATTTAGTGAAAGAAAAAACTATTAGAATAAGTATGTTGATTTGTATCGGCTCAATGATAATGCTTGGTACAATAATGGGCTATATTTGGATTCCAAAATCGCCCTTTATATATCTTAGCTGGGGATTAATAATTTCTTATTTTATCAGTCTATATGCTCATTTAAAAATCGATTAATTTCTGTTAAAGAAAGACTTTATCTTTTTATTAAATTCATCCCTATAATAATCGATTATTTCTTTTGCAGACAATTTCTTATTTACATCATCAATTTTTTTATTATCTTTTTCCCTTTCTGCCATTATCAATGCAAGATCATCAATGATAGTTGGATTTTCTTCGATAACATTGTTTAATGCATTTTTAGATATTTCTAAACATTGTAGGTGATTGGTTGCGGTAACTGTTGCAGTCCTTTTATCTCCTGTTAATAAAGAAAATTCCCCAAATGCGTCACTTGGCGATAAAAGTCCCAATACTATATTTTCATCGTGTTTGATAGTTGAGACCTTTGCATTTCCTGATAAAATAATAAATAATGAGTCACCTTCTTCGTTTTCAGTAACAATTTTTTGATTGGGCTCAAAATCTCTAACACTAGATTTTGAAACCAAAACATTGATTTCATTATCGTTAAAACTTTTAAAAATATCAACATTCTTTACTTGCTCATCAATGGATTTGACATTTTTAGCTTTAGCTGGCTCAAGTGCCCCTCTTTTTGATACTTGCCAATTAACAGAAGATTGAGAAATGCCAACCTCTTTTAGACTTTTAGTAATATTTTTAAACAGATTATCCCTACCGAAGTAACTATACTCATAACTTTTCCACCAAACTCTAATATTATATTGAAATGGCTCTGAAGTTGCGTTTGCCAAGTAAGCTCTCGGAGGAGGATCTTTTACAATATTTTTAACATTTTGCATGCCTAAAATTAATTGTTTTTGAACTAGCTCAGGTGATAAGGCGCTATCGATTGAAATTAAATAATTACATGAATAAACTTTGTTTGGTTTTGAATAATTGTGAATGATCATGTTGCCACATCGATTGTTGGGAACCACAATCATACTGTCATTTCTTGATATTAAACGAGTTGTTCTCCATTTTATATCGATTACTTTTCCAAGATAAGTTCCATCTTCTAGTTCAATCCAATCTCCAATGTTGTATGGTCGTTCAATTGATAGAGAAATCCCATTTATAATATCTGCCAACAAATCTTTCATCGCAAATCCGATAATGGTTGCAAAGATACCTGTTGAAACTAATATGCTTGTTATAGGTTTGTTAAAAATAAAACCAAGAATAAAAGCAGCTGTTAAAATATAAACTATTAAAGAAACAAAGTTCTGTAATAGCTTGGGAGCTTTTTCCCCACTTTTTTCAAAAAACATTGTATCCCAAAAATACAGCCCTAGCGCTCTATTAAAAAACCAAGAAGATGTTATTAGAAATAAAGAGAATGAGAATGGGAATGCATTCGATGGATCAATTCCTAGAGATATTAGATAGAATAAAATAATAATGATTGGAAAAATTATAAGATCAGCAAAAAATAGTAGTCTAGTTCTATTTTCTAATTCTTTGAATTTTGAAATTCTCCTTGATAAAAGAACCATTAAAAGAAACGCTAAAAGAATCCATATTAACAATGAAGTATCAGTTCCTCCCATCAGTTCGTTATAAATTGTTGATAGTATATCCATTATTTAATTTTGTCCAAAATGGGGTTTATTTTTTGATTAAACTTATTTTCAAATGCTTCGTAGTAAAGGTTTGCTTCGTAATAATATTGTGCAATATCTTGATCTACAAAAAGTTCGTTGTTTACCAAAGATTCTATTGATGGAAAAATAATTTCAACCCCTGTTTTAAATGATTTTAAATTTAAGTTCATATCCGGGTTTAGTAGCAAAATTTTCTTCAATATTATAACTTCATACAACCTTCTTAAGTGTTTTGGCTCAGATATTAATATCGCATTTCCATTGCTTTGATTTTTTTCATAAAGAATATCTTTAAAATTTGAATTATTATCAAAATTTAATATATCAGCTGAAAATGCTGGTCGAATAAATGGCTTACTATCTTCTTGATTACCACTTGTTATAAATTTTAGTAATAAACCTTTCGGATACTCTGATTTAAAAATATCATTTTTTTTGATTTCATCTTTTAATGATTCAATCCCTGTCTTATGCTTTGGAAATATTATTTTATCAGGATTTATATATTCATAATAGTTCTCTCTCTCAATAATTTCATATATCATTCTTCTTACAAGGATATCTTCTCCAGGTAACACTGACTTTGATAGCAATTTAAATGTATGAGGGTCAATTTTTTCAAAATCGTTTAACTTATTTTGATTAATTAAATCATTGATTTTAGATACTATTGGACTTTCTTGAATGAATGACAAGTCAAAAATATCATCATCTTTCAATCTATAACTATTAGGGAAAAGTTCATTTCCAAAAGAGTCAAATAAATGAGAGTTTTGAGGAATGACTCGGCTGAAACTTTTATTTTCTGTAGAAATAATATGAGGTGTTAAAACTATAATAACTTCCTTTTTAACATTATTAGTACCTTCCGTAGAAAATAGTTTTCCCAATAAAGGTATTTTTGAAAGTATTGGAATTCCAGTTTTAGTATCATATTTTTTATCACTAATTAGCCCACCTATTATAAATGGATTATTATTTTCAACTCGTATGAAAGTTTCAACTTTCCTATTGTTTATAATGGGTGTTATTAATATACCATCGCTATTATATGATAAGTTTTCTGGATCAGTAATTATTGTTTCAACTTGCATTAATATTTCATTACTGTTACTACTTATTCTTGGTCTTATATTTAATATTATTCCAGTAGGTATGTATTCAATATCCTCAGAAGTATAAGATGTACTTGAGGTAGTTCTAGTAATTGGGATATGCTGTCCAATTTGAATACGCGCTTGCCTTCCGTCCATAACCATTACCGATGGCTTAGACAATATCTCACCACTAGAGGAATTAAGTATAGCTTCTAAGTTTGCATTAAATGCACTTTCCAAAGCAATACCATCTTCATCAAGTAAGGGGATATCTGAATATTGAATGGCTAAACCTGAAACAATCTCTGAGCCATCAACATTTGTAACATCAGGTGTGGATGCTATGAAATTTTCACCTTGTCCAGATAGATTTATTCCGAGCTCTTCAAGTTCATCACTATTGATTTCTATAACCAATGCTTCAATCATAACTTGAGATGCAGCAATATCAATTTTATTCTTTAAAAATTCTAATAATGTTCTAAAGTCAGATTCATACCCATCATCATAACAAACCATTATTCTTTCTGGCGGCTCACCAGAAATAATACTAGGCATTGAATTGCCACCTAAATATGCAGCCATGCTTTCTAATGCCGAGTCAGCATCAGCACTAGAATCTAAATATTCTGAGTTGCCAAAAGGAAATTTGATAATATTAATTCCAATGTTATTTGAATCAATATCTTCAAAAGAATCTATTTTTGGGATAAAAGCTTCTTCATCTTGAGTGTAATCAATTACTGAATACCCTATAGCTTTTAGCATAGCAATAGCATTTTCTGATTTGATATGGTTTAAAGAAATAATCTTACAGTTATTATTAATATTGGTTATTAATAATGAGCCTAATAGAATAATTGTAGATACAAATTTTTTCATAAAAATATCATTTAGTTGTTTGATTAGATAGATAATATAGAAAATACTGTTTAAAAAATATAAAAAAAAACCCCCAAATATTTTTTCGGGGGTTTTTATGTAAAAAGAATCTACTATTTAGTTTTATTTATTAGAAGATCGAGATCCTTTTTCATGAGCAGTATTAGCTCCAAAATCACTTAAAAATTGCGCAAGTTTATCTTTTTCATCATTAGTCAAATTAGAAAAATTACCTTGAATGGCCTTGTCAATTATTGCTAGGTCAGCCGCAGTTAATTTAATGTTACTTTTTTTAGCACGTGTGTACTTGATTTTTTTAGCTTTTGATTTACTGTTGCTAACTTTTCCAGCCATTGCAAAACTAGAAAGAGTAAAAATCATTGTTAGCATAATAATTGTATATCTTTTCATAACCTATTCTCCCGTTTTAAATTTTAATAATGAGTTAATTTAATTGTATGTAAATTAATGATAAGTGACTTAAATCAAAAAATTATTATGATTAAATACAAAGATAAAAGTAAAGCTCATGTTAATAATATGGAAAGCTATATTAATGAATATAAATTTTCATTATCTAACAATGATGAATTTTGGGAAGAAAAAGCCAGTATAGTTAGTTGGACTAAAAAATGGGATACAATTTCTGAAGTTGACTATAATCATGCCAAGATTAATTGGTTTAAAGGAGGAAAGTTAAATGTTTCGTATAATTGCATTGATCGTCATATTGAATCAGGTAATGGTGATAAAATTGCCATAATTTGGGAAGGGAATAATCCTGAGGAATCTATTTCATATACCTTCAATCAGCTTCGTGATCAGGTATCCAAGTTTTCAAATGTTTTAAAGAAACATAATATTAAAAAATCTGATAGAGTCTGTATATATATGCAAATGATCCCAGAGCTAGCTATTGCAATGCTCGCTTGTGCTAGAATAGGAGTTATTCATTCTATCGTTTTTGGAGCTTTTTCTTCTGACTCCTTACGAGATAGGATTAATGACTCTCAATGTAAAGCAATTATTACTCAGGATACAGGTGTAAGAGGGAAAAAAACTGATATTCCAATGAAACAAAATGCCGATAATGCAATGAAAGAATGTAAATCGATTGAGAAGTGTTTTGTGGTTAAAAGAACTGGCTCGATTATTAATATGAAAAATAATAGAGATTTGTGGTGGCATAATGAAATGGAAAGCTCTTCTAAGCTTTGTGAGCCTATAGACATAGATTCAGAGGATCCTTTATTTATTTTATATACTTCTGGCTCAACAGGTAAGCCAAAAGGAGTTTTACATACTTCAGGTGGGTATCTGGTTTATGCTTCATATACCCATAAAACAATATTTGATTATCAGAAAGGTGATATTTACTGGTGCACTGCAGATATAGGATGGATTACTGGTCATACTTACATCATATATGGTCCGTTGTGTAATGGGGCAACTACGATGATGTTTGAGGGGGTACCTAACTACCCAGATTTTGGAAGATTCTGGCAAATAGTTGAAAAACATAAGGTAAATATTTTTTACACAGCTCCAACAGCTTTAAGAGCACTCATGAAAGAAGGAGATTCATTTGTAAAAAAACATGATCGAAGTTCATTAAAATTACTTGGTACGGTCGGAGAAACAATTAAATCTCCTGAATGGAATTGGTATTATAATGTTGTTGGAGAAAAAAAATGTCCAATTGTTGATACTTGGTGGCAAACAGAGACTGGGGGGATTCTTATAACTCCATTGCCAGCAATTACACAATTAAAACCAGGATCTGCAGCTCTTCCTTTCTTAGGTATTGAACCAGTGATATTAGACCAAGAAGGCAACGAGATTGATGGAAACCCAGCAGAGGGTTTGCTTGCAATAAAAAAATCTTGGCCTGGTCAAATGAGAACTGTTTATGGAGATCATCAACGTTTTTTTGATACTTATTTTTCTCAATTTAAAGGATATTATTTTACAGGAGATGGTGCAAAAAGAGATGAAGATGGTTATTACTGGATTACAGGTCGAGTGGATGATGTTTTAAATGTTTCAGGGCACCGTCTAGGAACAGCAGAAATAGAGGGAGCCATTGGTTCTTATGATGATGTTGCGGAAGCTGCTGTAGTTGGATATCCTCATGATATAAAGGGAGAGGGAGTTTATGCATTTATTACTTTAATGACAGGAGTTAAAGAATCTACAGATACTATGATTGGAATTAAAAATAAGGTTCGAGAAATTATTGGTCCTCACGCAACTCCTGATAAAATACAGTTTTCTCCAGCACTACCCAAGACTAGATCTGGAAAAATAATGAGAAGAATTTTACGTAGTATAGCTAAGGGTGACTTAGATAAACTTGGAGATATATCAACTTTATCAGATCCTTCAATTGTTAAAAATTTAATTGATGCAAGAATCAGCTAATTGCAATTACATTAAATAAGTTTGTGTTCTTCATAGACTCTTCTTTTACAATTTTCACATTATAATTTTGATTCTCAAGAATATTTTTTATATCAACTAATCTACCCTCTATATCATGAACCTCAATAATCAATTGCTTTATAATGCTCCAATGCATTTTTTCTATACCTTGAAGGACTTTAAGCTCATTTCCTTCACAGTCAATTTTCAATAAATCTATTTTAGACAAATTTTGTTTTTTAATTATGTGTGATAGTGTTTTTACATTACACTTAATATCAATAGGATTTTTTTTTAATATTTTTACAATTAAAGGATAAAAAAAACGAGGGATTAATTTGGTCCACCATAAACTAGTGGGAGAGTGTTTTAAGTTACCTTCAACAGCTGTAATTAAATCTTCATTATTATTCCAAGCCTCTGGATTTGCAGTTGATAGAGCTGGACTATTTGGATAATAAGTGAAGTTGGATTGTTCATTTTTATTTGAAATACCACATTCAAAAACTTTAAAGTTTTTATTTTGAGTTATTAATGAGTTTTTCTTTAATACACTATAAATATCTTTAATTGGCTCAAATGATAAAATTGTGATTTTATTACCAAATAGCTTTGAAAGTTTAATTCCAAATATTCCAATATTTGCTCCAATATCAATTATTACATCATTTTCATTAATAACTACTTCAGTATTTAAGTATCCATTAATATGTTCATAAAGCATTTTGGCTTCATTGGAAGATATACAATAAATCTCTTTTCCATCTATAAAAGTTTTTTTATTCAAGATTATCCTTTTTTATAAATAATATAAAAACCCCCGTAAAGGGGGTTTAAAATTAGCTGTGGGCCCTCCAGGACTCGAACCTGGGACCAACGGATTATGAGTCCGCTGCTCTAACCAACTGAGCTAAGGGCCCTAAAAGAGTTAAAATTTATTATTAGAAATTTAATAATCAATGCAATTATTTTTTATAGACTAATTTTTGAGAATCTCACTGTGCTACCTGGGAGAGTGTAAATTACTCCATTAATATCACTGCAACTACATCCTGTAGGGTTATCAGCATTTTGTGAAAGAAGATTTACTTCTAAACAAGATTCATCATATATATTAGATGTTGGATTGTTGTAATTAAAGCGCCATAACCCAACTAAATTACATATTCTTGGATCTTCATAACTACCTTCTATAATATTAGTTTCAGGATTATCTATTGAAGTAATTAATTTATCAGGTGTTGAAAAATGAAAACTTATTTCTTCAGATGTCAAAGCATCATTCCAAAGCCTTATTTCATCAAAATATCCGGTCCAAAAATTTGAAGCTTGTGTTAGTGAAGAATTAACTCTTCCTCCAATAATTAAATCATTATTTACTAATTGAATATTAAAATCAGAATTGTCAAATTCTTTAGTTTCATTAACAAATATTTTTATATGATTTGTGCCATTATTAGTTTCTTCAGAAGTAATTGATATCAAATTAAATTTAATTTTAGACCAGTCGAGATCGTCATTTATAATTGTATATACATAGTTTCCATCAATATATACATCTATTGCGTTATTTATAGTTGTATTTATAAATAGTCCAAACAATACCTGTTCATTATTATCTTCTATCACTGATACTATTGTTTTTGAATCATTAGAATTTTGTTCAGCTCCTGAAACCCACATTTGTAATGTGAAGCTATTATCAAGATAGGTATTAGTTTCTGATCCGTTGAACTGAATCCATCCTCCATCATTAAAATAAATTGATTTGTAGTCACTTTGCTCAGGAGTCAGCATATTGGTACAGCTAACCATAAAAAGTATAAACGATAATATTAATATTTTTATAGTGATGTGTTGCATTCTATTGTTTCACTATCAATATAGTTTCCATAAATATTGTAAAGTCTAATTTTATAGTACCAAGTTTTATTATTCCCAACATCATTATAATCTTCAAAATTAGCAATACTTTGATCTGTAATTGTTGCAATTAAGCTTGACTCTGGACCATCAATTATAAAATTTTCTTCTTCACTTTTCCATATTTCAAATTCGTAAAAATCATCATAAGCATATTGATTCCATGAAAAAGCTGTTTTATTCGAAAATATTTCTCCGTTTAATGATTCACTAGATGTAAGAGATATAGTATAATTATTATTTAAGCCAAAAATTATTCCAGAATCAATAGCTCCTGATATATTAGAAGACATAAAACTATATATGTGTCCATCATTTCCATCAATTGATTTAACTATATAATAATAATCAGGCTCAATTAAAACGTTATTATCTGTATATGTTGATATATTAGATGTCAATTCGACGAGATTGGACCATATTGATGGATTTGGATTTCCATTTATTTCATTAATTAGAGGAAGGTCCGATCCGGGATCTAATTCGGCTCTATAAATTATTAACTGGTTAATATCATCATCTTCGCTTTGAGTCCATGAAAGTTGATTGTAGTTACTATATTCAGTAACGGTAAAGTTAGTAATTCCATATACAGGTTTAGTAAAAACTCTAATTGTACTTATATTTTGAGATTCAGAATCAGTGGTTAATATAAAATTAACGTCCTTAAAATCATTTAACTCCATATCCATGCTGTATGTGGTTAAATTTTGGTCAGTTAATGTCTGTATAATATTGTCATCTTGATCTGAAATTTCATATGATATGAAATCTTGACCAAGATAGCTTTCCCAATTTAGATTCACAGAGTATTTTTCCATTCCGCTGTTTAACGATTTAAAGTCAGCATAATTAGCGTTGTATATTAAATTATTTTCTGAAATAGGATTGGTAATTATATTGCTTTGTTCATCACAGTTATATATAAATAAAATAATAAGTAATACTGTTTTATAGGATTTCATTTTTATCATTTTCAAGTTTTGATATTGTCATAATAATTTCATTAAACTTTTCAGAATTAGTATCTAAATTTTTCAGACTTTCTCTATATAGTTCAATCTTTTTATTAATATATGAATTCTTAAGTCTATTTACACACTCTTTTGCCATTTTCAAACTTAGTTCATTTTTATCAATATCAAATAGCAATGTACTAAGATGAGCTATATCTAATTTATTTGATAATCTGCTTATCATAAGACTTTCATCTATATCATATTGAGAGCTTAAATGGCTTTGAACTTCATTAAATATATTTTTATTAGAATCGTTATTTAACCACTCATCTCTAAAATTTTTAAAAATAAACTTTTTTATTTCATGATTATTAGAAAAACATAATTTAATTAAGTCATCCTCAACCAAATGATTGTGTTTTTTTTGTTCAACTTTTTCTATCGAACTAGAGTTGATAATTCTATTTTTTTTATTAATTTGAACTAAATTCTGTTTAATACTTTCAAGGCTGATATTAGTGATTCTCGCTAATCTGTTAACTTGAAGCTCTCTATATACTGGGTCATTAATATTCTTTAACCCCTGAATACAATTATTGATAAAGATTGTTTTTGAGCTATCAGACTGATCATTTCCTAATTCATACTTGTAATCAAAGTCAATTAGATTAATAGCATTTTCAATTTTATTTTGTATTTCATTAATTTTAGTAGATTCAATCCAGTCGTCCGGGTCTAATCCGCTAGGAATATCAACAATATTTGGTTCAATACTATGTTTTAAACATAAATAGCCAGCTCTAATTGCAGCTTTTCTTCCAGCGCTATCTCCATCATAAAGTAAACTAACTTTATTAGTTAACCTTTTAATCTGAATAGCGTGATTTTCTGTAAATGAAGTCCCAGATATAGCAATAATATTTTTAAAGCCAGATTGATACATTTTTAAAAAATCCATATAGCCCTCAACAATAATAGCATTTTTATTTTTTACAATTTGTTCTTTTGTTTTCCAAAGACCGTAAAATATTTTACTTTTATTATAAATAGGTGTTTCTGGAGAATTCATATATTTTGCTTTATCATTTGGGTCAAGAGCCCTTCCAGCAAATGCAATTATTTTTGAAGTATGATTATGTATCGGAAACATTAGTCTGTTTCTAAACCTATCAATATATCCTTTTTGAGTAGGTACAAATAAACCAGAATTTTTCATTGCGTTTGAGGAAAACTTTTCTTTTTGCAAAATTTTAAGTAGGTGATCGTAAGAGTTTGCGCTGCTACCTATACAAAATTCGTTGATTATTTCTTTTCTTAATCCTCTGCTCAGTAGGTATTGCATGACCTTACTATCCGATAAAATATTTTTAGTAAATATGTTGTTAGCAATTTTATGAATGTCTATAATTTCATTTTTTATATTATTTTGTTTGCTAAAAGATCCTTTGTCATATTCTATTTCTACACCATTCCTGTCAGCAAGAATTTCAATAGCCTCAGGGAAGTCTACTTTTTCTATATCCATTATGAAATTAAAGACTCCGCCACCTGCTCCGCATCCAAAACATTTATATATCTGTTTATCTTCATTTGCAGAAAATGATGGAGTTTTTTCGTTGTGGAAAGGGCAAAGGCCAAAAAAATTATGACCTCTTTTGGTTAGCTCAATATAATCTGATATAGTTTGTATTATATCTGAGCTTAATCTAACCTTCTCTATTGAATTTTCAGTTATTCTAGCCATTAAAATAATGTTATTTCTGTGGCACCATAGCCGCCATTTTCAAGGGGTGCAAAATTGAATTTTTTTATATTTTTATGTTTTTTTAAATATGAGTGGATTCCTTTCTGAAGTGCACCAGTACCAGTACCATGTATAATTTTAATATTTACTAAGTTGTTCATATAAGCCGAATCAATAAATTTATCTAATTCAAAGGTCGCATCTTCAACATTAAGACCTCTTAAATCAATCTTGTTAGAACTTATATTAGAAATTTCAAATTTTGAATGCAATTTATTATTTTGTTTCTTTTTATCTTTTTGAGCTTTACATAAATCAGAATAATGTACTTTGATTCGTTTTCCTGAAATATTTAAAAATAGTTTGTCATCTGTTCCTAAATCAGACTCTACGAAACCTGTTAAGTTTAGAGATTTAACTAGAAACTCTTTGCCTATCTTTATTTCATTTTTTTGAATTGAAATAGCACTCTTTTTATTTTTTAAATTAATTTTTTCAGAACTTTTAGTTAATTCTTTATTAATAGTATCTTGTGCGTTTTTTATAGATTCTTTACTTGCATTTTCAGTTCTAATTTTTTCAATTATTTTTTCAATTTTTTTCTTAACATCATTTAAATATTTGTATGAATCTAATCCCCAATTATGTTCCATTTCTAAAATTTTTTCATTTAATTTATCTTCTTTATTAGATATTTTTTTGCTCTCTAATTCAAGTTGCTTTAATTTTAGTTTTATTCTCTGATTATTTAATTCAGTTTCAGATTCTTTTTTTTCAATATTGTCAATTAGCTTATCTAATTTTATTGTTTCGCTTCCAATTAATGATTTTGCTCTGTTGACTATTTTATCTTCAAATTTCATTTTTTCAAGAATTTCTATTGCGTAACTACTCCCAGGAGATCCTGATAAGAATTCATATGTTGGTGAGTAATTTTTTTTATTAAACTTCATCATTGCATTTTCAACATTTTTTGTCCGTGCCGCCCAGTCCTTAAGATTTATCAGATGAGTTGTAGTAATTAGTTTCATTTTTTTGGTGCTAAATTCTTCGAGTATAGATTGAGCAATTGCCATGCTTGAATTGGGGTCTGTTCCAGTTCCAATTTCATCAAGAAGAATTAATGATTTAGAGGTTGTAAAATCTATTATATTTTTTATATTCATCATGTGAGATGAAAAAGTAGATAGGCCACTCTCAATTGACTGATTATCCCCAATATCACTTAAAACATTATCAAAAAAAGGAATTTGAAAATAATCTGCTGGAATGAAAATTCCACACTGAGCCATGATTGCATATAGACCAATTGATTTTAGTACAACAGTTTTTCCACCCGTATTTGGCCCTGATATTATACAAATGTCAGTATTTCTGCTCATCTCAAAATTAAGAGGAATAGGCTCTGTATGATCTTTAATAAGAGGATTAATACTATTCTTTATTTTTATTGTATTATCATTTATGAAAGTAGGTTTTATAGAATTCGTTTGATATGCATATTTGGCAATTGCTAAATGCCTATCATATTTATTTACAAAAGAATTAATAGATTCTATTTTTGTGTATATTTTATTAAAGCAAATAGTCAATTCTATTAATATTTTCTTTTTCTCAACATATATATCAAATTCATTTTGATTTTTGGCGTTATTTAGTTTTACAATCTCTATGGGCTCAATGAAAGCTGTTTTACCAGATGCAGAATGTTGATGAACTATTCCTTGAATTTTATTTTTTAATGATACTTTAAAAGGAAGAACTGAACGTTCATTAATCCAAGATATATTTTCATTTTGGAGCCAATTCTTTTTTTTGGCATTTTCATAATGCTCATTCATTTTTATATCAATATTTTTTTCAATAAGCTTTTTTTGCTTATGTAGTTTTAACAGTTTTTTAGAAGCATTAGACTTGATATTGAAACTTTCATCTAATTTTTCTTCAATTAATTTTATCCATTTTTTATTTGATTTAGCTTTTTGAAGTTTCTTCCAAATTTTAATATTAAAATGTGATAGTATTTTTTCGATTTTCAGGTTTACTTTTAAAAGATTATATAATTTTTCAAATTCATTCTCTGATAGATAAGAGCCTTTTATATTTAATTTTAAAATAATATTAGTCAAGTTGCTTAGTTTAATAATATCTACATCATTCTCTTTGATTATTAATTGGTAAATTTTATCAGATAAGATTAAATGTTCTGTTAGCTCAACTAGGGTTTTAACTGGCATCAAACGTTTGAAATATTCAATATTTATATCACAATTAGATAGTGTTGATAATTTTGATTTAATTAAATCAAATCCAGTAGCATTTATTGTTTCTTTTGTTAGGTTTTGCAAAGCGTTAATTGACTACAATAGAGTCAGAAAAAGATGAGAATGCTTTTAATGATGGGGATGAGTGTATTTTTTCTTTTACTGACTTAGAATTAAAAATTGATGATTCTAGTGCATAAACAAGTAAACTTAAAATCAAAACCATTCTGATTGTTGAGAATGCTACAATAATTAGTTTTTGAAAAAAATCATATTTAGTTTTTGAAAAATCTTTTATTTGATTTTTAGATAATTTCCCAGCGTAAAGAATGATTACATAAAACATAGCAACAATTACTAAAAATGAAATTGTACTAAATATTTCAAAGTTAAACATTCTATCTATATCTAGAATAGATTTGGCATTATTTACGAGTACCTGATTCAGATTTATGTTGATTGAGCTCAGATTAGTTAAAAAAATTGCTAAAACTAAAGATGTTAATCTTAAAATCTCATTAATAAGCTGTTTATTAAAAGAGTTATATATTGATAATATTGTTATTATCATAATAATAGCTATATCTATAATAATTATCATTATTTGTTCAACTCTTTTATTACCATTCTTTGTACTATCTTTCCATCAGCTAAACCAGATAATTCTTTCATTAGAGGTCCCATAATTTTACCCATATCAGCTGCAGATGAGGCATCTGAACTTGCAATTTTTTCTTTAATTTTTACAAGAATTTCTTCTTCAGAAAGCTGTTTGGGAAGGTAGCCTTCAATAATGTCAAGTTCTGATAGTTCATTTTCTACTAAATCATGTCGACCAGCATCTTTAAACTGTTTTATTGATTCTTTTATTTGTTTTGATGCTGATAAGCAAACTTTCAATGATTCATTTTTATCTAAATTTTCACCCTTTTCAATTTCTTTAGCCTTTATTTTAGCAATAAGATTTCTTAACGCTGTAATCCTTAATTTATTACCAGCCTTCATTGCATCTTTTAAATCTGTTCTTATTGTGTCTAACATATTGTGTTCTCGCTTTTTTAAAGTTAAATAATATAAAAAAATAAATGTTAATAAAATGATTAAGTTCTATAAATATTTTTTTTAAATTTAGTGATATTAATTAAGATTTTAAGGAGATATAATGTATAAAGACCAAAATGATTTCATGAATTACGTATCAGCAAAAAACTCTGGCCAGAAAGAGTTTCTCCAGGCAGTTGAGGAGGTTGTTGAATCTTTGTGGGGATTTTTAAAAGAAAACCCACACTACATGAACGCTCGTATTCTTGAACGTTTAGTTGAGCCTGAAAGAGTTGTGATGTTTAGAGTTCCATGGGTTGATGATCAAGGTACCGTCCAAGTTAATAGGGGATTTAGAGTTGAGTTTAATTCTGCCATTGGTCCATATAAGGGTGGTCTCCGATTTCATCCATCTGTAAATCTAAGTATTTTAAAATTTTTAGGGTTTGAGCAAATATTTAAAAATAGTTTAACTACACTACCTATAGGAGGTGGAAAAGGCGGTTCAGATTTTGATCCGAAAGGTAAAACTGATAATGAAGTTATGAAGTTTTGTCAATCATTTATGACTGAGCTATCAAGACATATTGGTCCTAGAACAGATGTTCCTGCTGGAGATATAGGCGTAGGAGGTCGTGAAATTGGGTTTATGTTTGGTCAATATAAAAGGTTAAGAAATGAGTTTAGCGGTGTTTTAACTGGAAAAGGATTGAATTGGGGAGGTAGCTTAATTCGTCCAGAAGCTACTGGATATGGATCTGTATATTTTTGTGAAGAAATGTTTAAAACCAAAGGTGAGTCATTAGAGGGTAAAGTTGTATCAATATCAGGATCTGGAAATGTAGCTCAATTTGCTACAGAGAAGTGTATTGAGCTCGGAGCTAAAGTTGTTACATTGTCTGATTCAGCTGGAAGTATATATGATAAAGACGGTATTGATTCAGAAAAACTGCATTATGTCATGGACCTAAAGAATAATAAGCGTGGTAGAATTAAAGATTATGCTACTGAATTTAATGTAGAATATATGGAAGGACAAAGGCCTTGGAGCGTTGCTTGTGATTTAGCTATTCCATGTGCTACACAAAATGAACTTGATGCCAAAGATGCTAAGAAATTAATCGACAATGGTTGTAGGGCTGCTGCTGAAGGCGCTAATATGCCAACAACTCCTGATGCTGTTGAACTATTTCATAAAGGAGGAGTATTGTTTGGCCCAGGAAAAGCTGCAAATGCTGGAGGTGTAGCGGTTTCAGGTCTTGAAATGAGTCAAAATAGTAGTTTTGAAAATTGGAGTAGAGAAGAGGTAGATAATCGATTGCATAGTATTATGGTAAGTATTCATAGCCAGTGTCAAGAACATGGTAGTAATAGCTCAGGATCTACCAACTATGTTAAAGGTGCTAATATTGCAGGATTTATAAAAGTTGCTGATGCAATGTTAGATCAAGGCCTAGTCTAAATACCAGAAGATTCTTCTTCATTTAAATCTTCTGGTTCTAAAATAGGTTCTTTTAAGATAATTGATTTGCCATTGCTGCCATCAATATGGATTATTAGCTCCTTTTCAAGGCTTATCCACTTTAAATGTTTTGTTTCTTTTTTTACATTGCGTGAATTAAGCCATTCAAAATCAAGACTTTTATTGTTTTTGTCTTGAGTTAAATATCCAACCCTAAGATTTGTAATGTTGTGAAAAAAATGACTTCCAAATGAAGGTTCAGTGTTTAAATTTTCAATATTCATTTCAATTATTGATTTAGCTCCGGATATTTGCTCCCAAGATACTGGAATTCCTAGCCATGGATCTGAACTGCCCCATCTTCCAGGACCAATTAGTAAATAAGGATGATTTAAAGACATTTGACTGTTTAAAATCTCAATTTCTTTAGCAATCTCCTTTGTTTTAGAAATATCAAATGTATCCATGTTAACTATTAAAATATCTTTGATTTTTGATGTTATTCCGTCTCCCATACCTAATTTAGTTTCAAATAAAATATTTCTTTTTTCTTTTAATAGTTTTCTAGTATCCTTGATAAGTCCTTCAATTAGCATAGGTTTCATTTGAAGTATACAAAAATCTGCGCTAATGTTTTTATCTGGATCGTGATATAAATTAACAGCAAATTCAAATTCTACTGGACATCCAAGAGATTCCTTTCCAAATTTTAGAAGGTCTTTTAAGATTTGAGAAAGTGGAAAAGTATTCCATTTTAAAATACTATTGAAGCTAACAATTCGCATTCCATCATAGGATAATGAATCCCTTACAACCTGTTCATTTTTAGGAATAACGCTTCCAACATATTTTAGCTGTTCATCTTTCTCTGCAATATCTAAGCTATATAGTTTTAAATTAAAATTTTCTCCCTTTTGAATGGGGTTTTTTCCTTTATTAATATTAAGTGCATAAAATTCGTGTTGGCTAGAGTCAATTGTAGATTTAATTGAATAAAATTGGTGAATCAGCTTTGGGTACTTTGGGCAGAATCTAAGACTTTTTTTGCCATCAACTACAGTTTTCCCCAAGCCTAATGCTAGATAGGCAACTCCATCATGTCTTTTAATGTATGATGTAGGGTAGTAATTATAACTCTGAGCAACTCCGCTAAATGTAGGGTAGAATCGGTCATCGTGAATTTGACCAATCATTTCCATTATAATAATTCCCATTTTTTCTTCTTCCATTCTTTGGCTTACCTTATCAATTAGTGACTTAGGTGCCACAAAAAAAGTTGATGCATAAATTCTTTTTATTGCCTCACATACCTGGTCTAACCTTTCCTGAATTGATTTGGAGCTATTTGGTAGCATAAAAGTTGAATACATTCCAGATAGAGATTGATATTGAGAATCCTCAGTTAAACTTGAAGATCTTATGGCAATAGGATAGTTAATGTCATTTAGAAGTTTTTTTAGATTTTTTATTAAACTTTTATCTAATTTTCCATCTAAAAAATATTTTACAAGCCGATCATTACTTTTTTCTTTTATGGCTATATCCCAAAGTTTATTTTTATTCATAAACCTGTCAAACTCATCTGTTCCAATTACAGTCACATTGGGGACTCTGATTTTAATATTTGAATATTTCTTGACAATATTAGAGTTTTTTAATTGATTTGTAGCAAAAGCAAGACCACGAGCTTTTCCACCTAGTGAACCTGAGCCTAATCTAGTGAATTTATGCTTGCTAACATTTGAATTAGAATTAAACTCAACAATGGGAGCGTTATCAATATTATTTTCATATTCCAATAATAATTTAAGATGATACTCTTTTCTTTTTTTTAGATCTTGAAATTTACCAGGACCTATTTCTCTAAACTTATTTGCTAAATCAAATTCTCCTCTTATGGCTAGCCAATTTGAAAAGTGATTACGAGAGGCATGATATTCAACGGATTTTAAAGGTATTTTTTCAAGATTTGTCCTTAGGTTAATCACAGATGATACTGACTTTAATTTTTTACCGCTTGAATTTCTTAATATTAAATTACCAAATCCTAGATTATCAATCATAAATTGCTTTATTTCTTTAAATAAGGTTCCAGATTTCTTTGAAATAAAATGCCCAGTTATATCTAGCGCTTCTTTTCTATATTCTGATCTATTTGATAACATCAATATAGGTAAATAAGGTTCTTTAGATTTAATATATTTTGCTAACTTTAAGCCAGATTTTTGTTGTTTGCCAGACTTGGGAAATCTTATATCAGATAATACTCCTATAATATTTTGTTTATAAGTATCGAAATATTTTTTTGCATCCTCGTAGTTTTTGGCTAGCAATATTTTAGGACGAGCTCTCATCCTAATCAATCGATGAGCATCATTAAGACTTTTACTCATCAACTCCTTAGTATGATATAGGACTTCCTTATATATTTCAGGATAAAAGTTGGAATAATATCTCACATTATCCTCAACTAAAAGTATAACCCGAACATCTCCAATTTGGATATCACGTTTGACATTTTTTTTATCTTCAATATATTTTATTATTGCAGCAAAAACATGTGAATTACCTGTCCATATGAAAACATTATCAAAAGTATTTTTAATATTACGTCCTAAAGCTTTTACTTCAGATTCATCAAATGCAAGAAGAACCATTGGCTTTCTAGGATAAATATTTTTTATTTTTTCAGCAAATGATAGTGGATTCATATCAGATATTCGCAGCATAACAATTACAAGATCATAAGGTCTAGCCTCAATCATTTGGAGAGCTTCTTTTGCGGTATGGGCATTCCAAATTCTTGGAGCATAACTTAAATTCATGCCTTTAAATTCGGTTAAAATTTGCTCTGATAGCCTTCCATCTTGCTCAAGTATAAATGCATCATAAGGACTAGCGACTAACAGAATTTCATGAACACGAAATTGCATTAAATCTTGAAATTTCAGTTTATCTATGCTCTTTGCCATACTTTATTTATTTTCTATAATTTTAAACACTTCATCAAGGTTGTTTGCTATGAAGTCAGCTTTGTTAGATACTGATTTTCTATCAATGTTTTCTATAAAGCAAATGAATGATGTAATCCCTTTAATTTTTTTTAATTCTAAATCAGTAATTCCATCTCCTATAACATATGCTCCATTTTTTAGTTCCAGTGTGCTTACAGCTCGAATTTTTCCGTCATTGTAACTTAATAGAGAACTGTCATTTATTCCATTAATATAGCCATGACTATTGAAAGTAAATTCGTTTGCATAAACATGATTTTCATCAATTCCATAATCTTTGACAATGGGAATTATGATTTCTTTAAAACCTCCAGAAATAATAAAAATTCTATCTTTATTTGATATAATTTTATCTTTGTTTTTTAAAAATGATTCAGTTATCCGTTGCTTTAAAGTTTCTATAATATGTTGGATTTCATCTTTATGAAAATTTAACAAAGACACTCGTTTCTTTAAAGCTACATTAAAATCAAGTTTTCCAGCCATGGCTTGATTTGTAATATTCTCTATTTCTTTAATGATTTTTTCTGAGTTTTGATTTTCGAATAGTTTTGCAATCTCATCTAAAGTTTCATCTTTGATGAAAGTACTATCAAAATCAATTATTAATAGAGGTTTATTTTGAATGTTTTTTTAAAACCTCTTTAAGGCCTGTTTCTCTACGATTCAATATATTGCTAATGTTATTCCTATGCTTCCAAATTCCAATTACAGAAGCAAGAGATGCGGCGATAACTGTAAAAATATTATAACTTTCACTGGCTCCAAAAATGATTTCAGGACTAATAATTAAGATAAGTGGTAAAATGATATATGCTATAATAGACCCAACCGCAACATAGTCTGTAATAATTGTTGTAATTATTACGAATAAAATACAATATAAACCAATTTCTGGATTGATACCTAAGCACATCCCCATAAAGCAAGCCATGCCTTTTCCGCCTTTAAATCCCATAAAAAATGGAAATATATGCCCAATAACAGCCATAGAGCCTGATATTACCATTAGCATTGATAAATCTTGATGATTTGGATATAAAATTTTTATGATATAAACGGCAAGGAATGCTTTTAATACATCGACAATTCCAACAATTAAGCCATTTTTCCATCCCATAATCATAAATGAATTTGAGCCCCCTGCGTTACCAGTTCCGTGCTCTCTTATATCAAAGCCCATAACCCATTTCGTTACTAAGTATGATGCCATTAGATTACCCATAAAATATCCAGCTAAAATGCTGGTTAAAACTGGAATAGTATCCATATTTTCTCCTTAAAATTATAATAGTAAGATACGTTGAAATTACAAATCTCTAATAGTTTTGAAAAGTTTAAATTGTAAGAAGGGACTGATTTATAAAGAAAACTATAATTCTTTTATATCAGAAAGAAGCTGTGTAAGCATATCCTTGGCATCTCCAAAGACCATTATACTATTATCATACCCAAATAATTCATTTTGAATACCTGCAAAACCTGCATTCATAGTACGCTTATTAATAATTACAGTTCGAGCCTTATCAACATTAAGGATAGGCATGCCATAAATAGGACTACTTTGATCACTTCTAGCTGCAGGGTTAACTACATCATTTGCACCTAGGACAAGAGCAACATCGCAATCTTCAAATTCAGGATTAATCTCATCCAAATCTTTAAGTTGTTCATAAGGCACATTTGCCTCTGCAAGCAATACATTCATATGGCCTGGCATTCTACCCGCTACAGGATGAATTGCATAAAGAACTGTTTTACCCATTGATTCGAGGTGCTCTGCTAGTTCGCGAACACCATGCTGAGCCTGAGCAACAGCTAAACCATAACCAGGGACAATCACTATTTTTTCTGCTGCATCAAAAATCATTGCAGCTTCTTCAGTGGAATAGCTTTTAATATTAACTTCCTTGCCTGAACCACCACCACCCTCAACTTCTCCACCAACAGCTCCAAAAATTACGTTAGCAAGTGATCTATTCATTCCTTTGCACATAATCTTTGTTAAAATAATCCCTGATGCTCCAACTAGTGATCCACATATTATTAAGGCATTGCCTGCAGCTGGATTTTTTGCAACCAACACAAATCCAGTCATTGCTGCCGCCACACCAGAATATGAATTTAATAAAGATATAACGACAGGCATATCAGCCCCACCAATCGGTATTACAAGAAGAATACCTAGTAGAGCAGCAAGCACTATTAATAGATAAAAAGAGGCTGTAAAAAGATCTCCTCCCATTAACATAAGTATCGCACATACAATCATAAAAATCGCAAGAATAGCATTGATTGGTTGTTGACCTTTAAACGTGATAGGTTGACCGCTAATAAAGCCTTGTAATTTACCAAATGCAATAAAACTTCCTGTAAGAGTGAGGGTTCCAACAATAATACTTAGAGCTATAGCTACCACAGTAAACGTAGTTTCTTCTAGTATTAATTGTAGCACTTTCCCTTCATAATTCAATAGCGGAGAAAATTCGGCACAGGCAACGAGAGCTGAGGCTCCACCACCAAAACCGTTAAAAATTGCTACCAATTGGGGCATTTGGGTCATTTGAACTTTTGTCGCAAAAAATGCACCGATGATTGAACCTAGTACAAGACCAACAACAACCCAAGTCCAGCTCAATTCAGTAATAACTCCACCAACAACAAGAGTTGCAATAATAGCTACAAGCATTCCAAATGATGAAATAAAGTTTCCATTTCGAGCTGTTCGAGGATGACTTAACATTTTAAGCCCGTAGATGAAGCATATAGCTGCAATTAAATAAGCAATACTAATATAATCTTGTAATTCCATTTTTATTTTTTCTTCTTAAACATTTTTAGCATTCGATCAGTAACCATAAAACCACCTACAACGTTAATTGTTGCAAACAAAACTGCAATGAAGCCCAGCCACTTGCTTGCTTCTGCACCAGCAATATTGGTTGTTGCCAAAAGAGCTCCAATAATAGCAATTCCAGAAATTGCATTAGATCCAGACATCAGAGGAGTATGTAATGTAGGAGGAACTTTAGTAATAATTTCAAAACCTACAAAAATAGCTAAAATAAATATTGTAATAACTGTAATATCCATTAGCTTAGTGCCTCCTTGGTTCTATCATCAACAACATCACCATTGTGTAAGTATAATGACCCTTGAGTGATTTCATCTTCCATATTTAAAGTTAAATCTTCTTTATTGTATATATGCGTTAACAATGCATTCACATTTTTTGCATAGAGTTCTGTAGCATGAACAGACATAGTTCCAGGTACATTTGTAGTTCCATCAATAATAACCCCATGTTTTGTTACTACTTGCCCAGGTTCCGTAAGCTCGCAATTACCACCATTTTCGGAAGCTAAATCCATAATTACTGATCCTGAACTCATTCCTTTTACCATATCTTCTGGTATTAGGATTGGAGCCGGTCTGCCTGGAATTAACGCTGTTGTTATAACGATATCAGATTTAGAGATATGCTCAGCCAATAGCTCTTGCTGTTTTTTCTTGTAGTCTTCAGAAGTTTCTTTAGCATAGCCACCTTCTCCAACACCTTCAGTATCATTAGATTTTACTTCTATATATTTTGCTCCTAAACTTTCTACTTGCTCTTTAACTTCAGGTCTTACATCTGAAGCCTCCACTTGCGCTCCCAATCTTTTTGCTGTTGCAATTGCCTGAAGACCCGCAACACCTGCTCCAATAACAACAACTTTTGCCGGTGGAATAGTGCCTGCAGCAGTCATAAGTAAGGGCATATATTTTTCTATGTGACATGCACCCATTAAAACAGCCTTGTAGCCAGCAATATTGCTTTGAGAGCTCAAAGCATCCATTTTTTGTGCGAGAGTTGTTCTTGGAATCAAGTGCATTGAAATAGCATTAATCTTTTTAGATTGAAGCTTCTTTACTAAATCTGTTTCTTTCGTGGTTTGTATAAATGAAACAAGCATTGAACCCTCTTTCATTAAAGAAATTTCTTCATCAGTTGGAGGATTGACTTTTACAACAATATCGGATTTTTGAAAAATATCATTTCCACTGGAAACAATTTCAGCGCCAGATTCTTTTAAATCGTTATCTGATATGTGGCTTAAACTACCTGCTCCGCTTTCAACTATTACACTAAAGCCAAATTTTGCATAAGATTTTACCGTACCAGGAGTGATAGATGTTCTTGTTTCTGCGCTATTTAATTCTTTTGGAATACCTATTATCATTTTATTAATTCATTATTAGACCAAAAACTTACAAATTAATTTTGAAACAAAAACACAATTAATTTTATTTTTTTTCATGTAAAATTAATACGTATATATGATGCTTGATTTTAATCGATATAAAAAAGGGAAAGCTTCTAAAGCTATCGTCGCAATTCATGGTTGGGGTGGCAACAAGGATAGTTTTCTTCCATTTGCAAAAAATTTTAAAGTTGACAATGTTGAATGGTTTTTACCTGAAGCTCCTTATTTTATTGATAGTGGTGTCTTGAATGAATCGATAGAAGTGCCCTCAGATGATAATTGTTATAAAAAATCATGGACATATAAAAAAAATGATGGATCTTGGGAGATTTATGAACCTATTAAAATGTTAGATAATTTTTTTTATAATTTAATCTTTCAAGAATACGATTCTGAAAATGTATATGTTCTAGGGTTTTCTCAGGGGGCCGCTGTATGCTATGAGTATATTGTGGGTATCGAAAAAACCTTAGGTGGCATATTTCCTATTGGTGGCTTTCTATTTAAGCAATCGTGTAAAAAATCTAGGGTAAGCTTGCATAATAGAAATACTCCCATTATAATTGGGCATGGTAAAAAAGATGAAGTTGTGCCTATTGAAAAATCTAAAATGGCATATGGTTGTATTTTAAAAGAAAGAGCTAATGTTAAGCTTATAGAATATAATGGCGGACACAAAATAAGTATGGATTATTTAAGGCAAATAATAAAAGTTATAGATGGAAAACAGTAGTTTAGAAAATAAAATTGACAATTCTCTTAAGTTGCAAATGATTGCAAACAAAGATGTTAGATCTTTAAAGTATAGGAAGTCTCTTATTCAAAAATTATTAGATTGGATGATTTTGAATGAAGATTTGATTAAGAAAACTATAAGGAAAGATTTTAATAAGCCAGATGTTGAGATTGACCTTACCGAAATTTGGGTTTGTATTAAAGAGGCTAAATATATTTTGAGGAATCTTAAAAGTTGGATGGCAAAAGAAAAAGTTTCTAAAACTTTACCACTTTTAACAACAAGTTCATACATAGTTAGACAGCCTAAGGGCATTGTTTTTATTATTGCTCCATGGAACTATCCGTTCCAGTTGTCTATTATGCCATTGCTAGCAGCCATTGCATCAGGAAATTCAGTTTTTTTAAAGCCATCTGAGAAAACGCCTAATACATCTAAACTTATCAGCAATATGGTTTCTGATTTGTTTGAGCCTCAAGATGTTATTGTTTTTGAGGGAGGAGAAGAGGTTGTTACTCCTCTTCTAGAACGTAAGTTCAATCACATATTTTATACAGGCGGAACATCAGTTGGAAGAATAGTAATGAAAAAGGCAGCAGAGCAGTTGACTCCAGTAACGCTCGAGCTTGGTGGAAAGTGCCCTGTTATAATTGATGAAACTGCAAATATATCCGAAGCAGCAAATAAGATCTCATATTTTAAATTCATGAACTCAGGGCAGACATGCGTTGCTCCAGATTATGCTCTAGTTCATGAAAATATCTATGATGAATTTTTATCTAATATTAGGAAGTCTATATCAAATTTTTATGGAGACATTGACAATATCAAAGATAATAACGATTATGGTAGAATTGTAAATCAAAACCATACCAAAAGGTTAATTGTAGCTATCAATGAATCTTTAAAATTGGGAGATAATATAGAGCTTGGAGGAGACTTTGATAAGTCTACATGCTTTATATCTCCAACAATAATAAGATCTAATTTTGATTCATTCATAATGAAAGAAGAAATTTTTGGTCCAATACTCCCCGTAATAAAATATAATAGTTTTGACGGAGCTATTGATTCTATAAATAAATTGGAAAGCCCTTTGGCTGGGTATATTTTTTCTAAAAATAAAATTAACATAAGTCGCTTTACTGAAAAAACTAAATCTGGAGCAGTCTGCATAAATGATATGTCATTACACTTAATTCACGATAAGCTTCCGTTCGGTGGCGTAGGGTCAAGTGGAATTGGGCATTACCACGGAAAATTTGGATTTGACGAACTATCTAACATTAGGCCTGTTATCCAAAATGTTGAGAAGAGCCCCCTGAAAATCCTCTATCCTCCATATGCTAAAAAAGTAAAAAAAATTACTAAAATTCTAAAAAAACTGATATAATTAGCGCACTTAAAGTAAAATATTAATCTTTTTTTAAATAACTTAAATTATTGTTTTTAAAGGGTTTATGAGATTATATTTTAAAAAACACTTAAAGTAATACATTAAATCTTTTGGTGTATTAAATAAATATTTGTAAAATAGCTTCCAGCTAGCGCTTAATGACTTAAATATTAGCGCATATAGCGTACGCGTGAAGTCGAGACTTAAAAATTATCCCGTAGTTTAGGGATATAAATTGAAACATACTCTAAACTTTAGAGTATAAGAAAAACTAAATAGGAGAAAAACAACTATGAAGTTAAGAAACATTTTAATGGCAGTTGCAACAATGGGTGTTATGTTTGCTAGTGCAGACAGAACAGGTGTTGTTGGTTATACAGCTGGTGATTACGATGATATGAATAAATATCCACATAATGCATCTGGTCAAAACCTTGCTTTCGTAAATGAAGGTGAAAGTTTTGAAACAGTATGGACTGATGCTGGTACTACTTGGGGTTTTGCAGGTGGTGGCAATGAATCACTAGTCGATATGTTATGGGCTAATGGAACATTTGGTCTATCGCTAGGTGTTAATATGGATAGTGGTACAGCTGGTGGTGATGATGCTGAGACTACTATGGATATTGGTGTTGGTATGAATGTTGCAGGCTACGATGTAGGTTTCCACATGGGAACTGCTGAAGGTGCTGATATGAACTTATGGGCTAGAGGTGCTCTAGGTTTCTGGGCATTTGATACGATGGAATTTAACTATATGTCAAATGACGATGTAGCGCATATCGATGTTAATATGTATGGTGTTAAAGAGTGGGGAGCAGCAACAGGTATGTTTGCTATGGGCTTTGAAAGCACAGATAAGTATACTGCTGTTTTCGGAGATGATGCTGCTACTCTTTTAACTACTGGTATGAGTGTTGAAAGCACATTAACTGACTGGTGTGATCTAAGAATTGGATACGATAGAAAGTTCAACTTTGCTGCTGAAGATGGTGGAACAGAAAGCTGGGAAGCTTTTCATGCAGGTGTTGGATTCAATCTAGGATCTGTTCAATTAGATATGACATTATCAGATGGAACTTTGGGTAACATGATGAGTAATCCACTGAACTACATTAGTGGTTACAATTCTGATGCTTTGACTGGTAGCTGGACATTATCATATACATGGTAAGAGAATTTTAAGAAGTACGTTCTCGTCGAAAAGAAAGGCTCCATTTTTGGAGCCTTTCTTATTTATATAAGAATAATTAACTTAAATACATGAAACTTCATTGGAAAATATTAATAGGCATTGGTTTAGGATTATTGTATACCCTTTTTATAAGCTCAGTGTCTGATACCTTCCTTGATATAAATACAAATAAACAATATGATATATCTGAGTCATTTGTTGATACAAACAATAATGGTTTTTTTGATAGTGATTATATTGATTTTACTAAAAACTGGGTTGCTCCATTTGGTAAAATATTTTTAAATCTTATTAAGCTTTTTGCAATTCCTTTAATTATTGTTTCGCTAATTAAAGGTATTTCATCACTATCTGATATATCAAAGCTCTCTAAAATGGGTTTTAAGACAATTGGTATTTATATTACAACAACATTTATATCAGTTTCAATAGGGTTAATTTTAGTGAACAGCTTCAACCCGGGCGATGGAATTCAGTATAATTATAATGTAAATCTTATCAATCAGGTTGAATCAAAAGAGGCAAGTGTTAAAGAGGCTAAAGAAAGAGGCCCTCTGCAACCCATAATAGATATCGTTCCAGATAATATTTTTAAATCTGCTACCAGTAATAAGAATATGCTTCAAATTGTTTTTGTATCTATACTGCTTGGGATTGGATTGTTAGGTATTCCAAAAGATCGTTCAAAATCTATAATTAGCGCCATTGACATCCTCAATGAATTACTTTTTAATGTTATAGGTTATATAATGCGCTTTGCTCCAATTGGTGCCTTTGCGCTTCTTGCTTCAAACCTTGTTGAATTTATCACAACGAGCGGTGGACAATTGTCATCGTTAATTTCTTCAATTGGTGGATATTTTGCATTGGTAGTATTAGGGCTCTTAATTCATACGCTAATTGTTTATTCAAGTATTTTAAAATTTATTGCTAAGTACCCTATTAAACAGTTTTTTAGAGGGATTTCTAAAGCGCAATTACTAGCATTTTCAACGAGTTCTAGCGGGGCAACTCTTCCAGTTACGATGGATTGTTGTGAAAAGAATTTAGGTGTTAAAAAAGAAGTCTCTTCATTTGTCTTGCCTATCGGAGCAACCGTTAATATGGATGGCACTGCACTTTATCAATCTGTCGCAGCGGTATTTATAGCTCAAGCTACGGGCATTCCATTAGATATTTATGATCAAATCTCTATAATTGTTATGACAGTGATAGCTTCAATTGGTACAGCTGCGGTTCCAAGTGCTGGTATTGTCATGCTTATTATTATACTTGATACTATAGGTATTGGTGGAGCGGGTGTTGCGCTTATTATTGGTGTAGATAGAATATTAGATATGCTTAGAACCACGACCAATGTTACGGGCGATGCAGCAGTAGCGGTAACCATTAATCAATTAGAAAAAAGTTAAGAAATTAAATTTTTATAAAAATTTAATGAGTCATCTTTATCTACGCTCAATTCAATTACTTGTGACTCTTTAGTTTTAGGCAACTTGAAATGTGATATATTTTCTATTTTTTTATAATTAATTCCATACGCTTCGGTGATTTTTTTAAATGTTTGATTATGGTCGTTGCGAATGAGTTTTTTATAATTCACCTTATTATCATTATTTAGTATTGGAAGATAGTCAAAAATCCCGCCACCAGCATTATTAATAACAATTATATTAAGATTAATATCTAATTCTTTTAAAATTTTCAAACTCCCAATGTCATGCATAAACGCTTGATCACCTAGAATTAAATAGTTATGAATAGATTTTGAGCATAATGAAATACCAATACTGGTGGAAATATTCCCATCAATACCACTGGCTCCACGATTAGAGAAAATATTAACATCTTTTTGTAAACTATTGGATAAAAGAAGATTAAATGCTCTAATAATAATGGAGTTTCCAATGAAAAGATTTGAATTACTTTCTATCTGATTTAAAACTTGATATGCAGCTGAATATTCATTTAGTTGGTTTGTCTTTGTCATAATACTATTAATATTTGATAAATATGCATCTTCTAGTTTTTGAATCGACTTAATCCAATCTGGAGTAAAATTTTCAGAATTATTATCAATGATATTTGATAACTGATTATATGATAAAACTTTATTGGCATCATCATTGAAAACTTTTTCATTTCTTATCAGAAATATATTTTTAGATTTTACAAGTTGTTGATTTAATTTTTTTGACAGTGGCTTTTTACCAAATCGAAACACTGTATCAAATTCAATTTTATCAATATATAAATCATAATGTGATATAATATTAGGATGAGCAGTTATATTTGAGCTTATATCAGATAAAATTGGGATGTTATGTTTATCAGATAGTTTAAATATTTGCTTTTTATATTGATTAAGATTTGATTGACCACAAATTATAATTGGTTTATTAATATCATTAATTTTTATGTTATTTTCTAAAGTATTAATTTTGATAGGTTTAAAATCATTAGTTGTAGGATAAGTATTTTTTTTATTAGAAATAGTGGGCTCATCAAGATGAACATTAATATGAACTGGCCCTTTTTCGTGTATAGGTTGATTGTTAGAATTCCCCATTGCTGTTTGATATGCAATGTAAATCGTTTCTTTAATTTTTTGCAAAGAACTATCAATGGACACATATTTTAAAACATATTTATTATATATGTTTTCCTGGTAAATAGTCTGATTCTCACCTACGTTAATCATATCCTTAGGTCTATCTGCAGTTATAACAATTAAAGGAATCTCGCTCATTCGTGCTTCAATTATTGCAGGAAATAGGTTTGCAACAGCCGTTCCAGATGTGCAGTTGATAATTGAAGGTACTTCTTTGAATTTTGAAATGCCCAGTGCTGTAAATGCACATGCTCTTTCATCCAATAGATTATAACAATCAAATCGTTCACTTAGACTAAGTGCAATAGGGGCGTTCCTGGCACCTGGACTAATACACGCATCCCTACACCCTAGATTAAAGAGAGTTTCAGTAATAATATGACTTATTTTTTGAGTACTATTCATGATTTAGATTAGATAGAATATAATCAAATTTCATTTCTGATTCATCGTATTCTTGATTTGGATCAGAACCTTTTGTGATTCCACAGCCAGCATAAATATTTAGCTGATTTTTCTTAATTATACCAGAACGTATATTTACAATAAAATGAGTATTTAGTTCATTACTAATCCATCCAATTGTACCTGAATACCAACCTCGATCATGATTCTCTAGATTTGATATTTTATCAATGGATACATCTTTTGGAGTTCCTGCAACTGCAGGAGTTGGATGTAATTGAAAAAGAATATCAAACACATTATGTTCTTGTTCAAGAGTGGATTCTATTTTTGTTTTTATATGAGATATATTCCTAAGAGCCAAAATTTCATTATCATAAATTTTTATTTTTTTTGAAAAATTTGACAACTTAGATTTTAAGTAATCAATAACAAAATTATGTTCATCTATTTCCTTGTTCTTATCAATCAGATTAAGATTTGATGTAGATTTAAAAGATCCTGCAATCGCTTCAGTTTTAAAATGATTATTCGATATACTAAATAGTTTTTCTGGAGATGATCCAAAAATAGTACCTGATTCTTGGAAGTCAAATACAAATTTAGTAGTATTATCTTCACCAGTATTGAAAATAAAGTTAGATAGTGCATCATCTTTAGAATTAATAGAGTATGATTTTTTACGAGACAGCACGATTTTAGATAACTTTTTATCTTTTATCAATTTAATAGATTTAGTTATAGAGGATATATAATGATTTGCGTCTGTTTCATCAACAAATTTAATATTGAGACTTTTCTGTTTATAATTGAATGTATTTAAGATATTTGCATCATTTATAGTTCCTTCTGATTCAAAAGTAACTATTCTTTTTATTGTTTTGTTGTCAATAATTAAGATTTTGGGTATGAAAATTCTTCCTTTAGGTATATCAGTCCATAGATTGTCTTGAGTGTTTTCATTAAAATTAAAACAGGCTCCTACAAAGATCGTAGGAATATCTAGATTATCAAAATTAGATTTGTTATTGTTGATTATTGAATTATAGTATAGACTTAAATCTTCGTATTCTTGTTTACATGAAAAATCTGAAGATACGAGTAAATCAATTCCAATCAATTCAATATTTTTATTACTCCAATATATGTTTCTTCTTTTTGAATATTCTTTATCAAAGAAGTAGTGTTTAATATCAACTTCATTTTTTAATTCAATAACTTTAATTTTAAGTTTTGGTATTGTATTCATATTTAATGTCATTATTACGTATTAAATTTAATGTATAATTAACAATAAACTTATTATGAATAAATTTACACATAAAGGAAATGAGAAAAAGACACTCGTAACGAAACTTTTTAACGATATTGCTAAAAGCTATGATTTTTTTAATCATTTTTTCAGTTTTGGAATTGACTATTACTGGCGATCAAGACTTGTAAAAAAGACAAATGCAACTAAAACTGATGTTGTACTTGATGTCGCAACTGGAACTGGTGACGTTGCATTTAAACTTGCTCCAAATGTTAATCATGTGACTGGATTAGATATTGCTAGCGAAATGATTAATATTGCGGATCAAAAAAAAGAAAAAAGAAAAGTTAGTAATATTAAATTTTTAGTTGGTGATGGAGAAAAGCTACCATTCGAAGATAAATCATTTGATATAATTACTATTTCATATGGGTTTAGAAATATTTCTCATCAAGATACTGCCTTGTTGGAATTTAATCGTGTTTTAAAGGACAACGGTAAGTTATTTATATTAGAATTTTCTCAGCCTAAGTCTAAATTTTTTGGCATGCTTTATAAATTTTATTCATACAAAGTTATGCCTTTTATTGCCTCATTCATTACAAAAAAATATGCTTATGAATATTTACCTGAGTCAATTGATATGTTTTCAACGCGATTAGAAATTAAAAATAAATTAGAGAGTGCTCATTTTACAGATGTAGAAATATTTGATATGACATTTGGAATTTCAACTATTTTTTCAGGTTTAAAGAATGAGTCAAAATAGATTTCTAGCTCAGGTTGGGCTAGTACTAACTACCCTAGCGTGGGGAGCAACATTTGTATTAGTAAAAGATTCATTGGAATATGCTAAGCCATTTACATTTATATTTTTTAGATTTATAATAGCGACTCTTGCTATTCTCCCATTCATATTTTTAAATAAGAAAAGAAATTTTTTTAATAGAATCAATAATTCTGAAATTGGATTTGGCTTAATATGTGGATTACTGTTATTTATCGGTTATGCATTTCAGAATTTTGGTTTAGAGATTACAATCCCGAGTAAATCTGCTTTTATTACAAGTATAAGTGTTTTAATCGTACCAATAATTTTAGTTTTTTATAAAAATGAAATAACTACCCCAAGACTTTGGATTTCAATCTTAATAGTTATCTTTGGGCTTTATCTTTTAATTGATCCAGGTAGTGGTGTTGAACAGAGCAATGAGAAATATGGAAAAGATGCATTCCTTCCTAATTTAGGAGATGTTTTAACATTTGGTTGTGCAATATTTTTTGCAATGCATATAATTGCTCAATCAGATGCAGTAAAAAATAAAATCAACTTAATTAGATTTTTTATTATTCAATGCTTGAGCGTATCACTTTTTGCTGGGTTATGTGCCTTAATCATTAATGAACCTGCAATTCCTTGGGAGCATCCTCAAATTAATATATTATATTGGTCTCTTATAATAAATGGAATGATTGCAACAACCTTTGCAATATTTGTTATGATTTGGGCTCAGAAAATATTGAGTGCTGGTGAAACTGCAGTAATATTCAGCTTAGAGCCTATTTTTGCAGCATTATTTTCAATTTTTATGGGAGTTGAAAGTTTTGGAGTGTTGCAGTGGACTGGAGGAATAATTGTTGTTCTTTCAGTTATATACTATAGTAAGTCTAGTATTAAGTAGCTACTTTTTTAATTGCTTTTAAGAAAATTGATAATTTCTAAAGCCCCATGTAAGCTCTTCAACAATTACTTTTAAAATAGCTGCAAATGGCACAGCTATAATCATGCCCAAAATATTTAAGGCGTATCCTCCAATTAGAACAACAATTATTACAAACATTGGATGTAGCCCTACAGAATCTGATATAATTAAGGGAGATGTGATTAAATTATCAATTAATTGAACTGCTCCAAACGCTGCAAAGATAAAAATTATATGGTAATATCGTATGATAAATGAGGCTGATTCAATATTATTAGGGTCTACGGGGTCAACCGATAAAATAAACAATAATACCCCTGAGAATGCTCCTATCATTGGACCAATAAAAGGTATTAGATTAAATACTCCTGCAATGACACCTACAAGAATAATATATTTGTGAGGCATACCAAAAACTGTGCATACAGTTTGGAGCGCAATAATAGATAAAATTCCCACAATTGTTGCGGCCATAAATGTACCTCTTATATAAGCAGATATCTGATCAGAGATTCTGTCAATTATTTTTAGGGACATTTCAAAATATCTATTGGGAACCATTTTGATGAAGCTTTTTTTGAAATTTTGTGCATTTGCAAGAAGCATTATAACAAAGCTAATCGTTATAAGAATAAACATTACAGTTGATCCAATTGAGGAAAATAGAAAAATTGTGTTTCCAAAATTAAAATACTGAGAAATTACATTAGCAATTTTTTTTCTATTTTCATCTCCCTGAAATTCTTTAAAGAAGGATTTGACAGATTCTTTAGCAAACTCAGGTAGAAGAGGTAGAATACGTTTTTCTATGTCAGAAGACAGATTTTCTAAATCTAATACTCTGGTTTTATAAACTCCTTTATTATCAGAGTTATTAATGTCTATTTCCTTATTATTTTCGATTGTTTTATCAGAGTTATTAATGTCTATTTCTTTATGATTTATGATGGTATCCGTAGAAGTTTGGAGGCTTGTTTCTTCATAATCTATTATTTCATCGCTACGAACTGTAGAAGCATCTACAACTTTTGTCATATAATTCTTTATATCTTCATAATTATTAGTAACAGTGCTATATAAATAGTTACCACCCAAATACAATGGGAAAGCAATAGTTGATAAAACAATCATTATAGATAGAATTCGAAGACCGATTAATCTTTCTATGAAACACACTAGAGGGTCCAAAATTATATATATTATGTATGAGATAACTAAAACAACAAATATTGGTAGTATATAATTCCAAAGACCAACAATGGCAATTAATGGAAGAATCCAAAATAGGTTTTCTACGAAACCACTAACTATATTTCGATTCATTAAAATTGGGGTTAGTTTCTTGTAATAGCTTATTGGTTTTCTTTAATCTTGCTGCCATAATATTGGATAGATTAAAAAGAATTTTTGTTCCAAAAACAGGGCTTCTTCGAATGATTTCAAGTAGATCAGATCTAAAAAAAGCAATAACGCGGCAGTCACCCAGAGCCTTTGCATTAGCGCTTCGTTTATCTTCGCTAATGAGCGCGGTTTCTCCAAAAAAGTCTCCGGATGATAAAGTTGCAAATTCAGTTCCATCCTCTCCTTCAATTCTAATCGTTCCTCTTAAGATAATATACATACCGAGCCCAGGTGTGTTTGCCTTAAAGACGTACTCATCTTTTAGGAACTCTCTTTCATGAACAATTTTTCTAATGCCTTTAAGTTCTCTTCTATTTAAGTCTTCAAAAATTGGAACCTGTTTAAGAGCAATTTCTGCTTCAGAACGTTTTTTACCGATTAACTTGAATATATTTGACCAAATTGGATGAGCCATATTTCCCTTTTTTTAGTAATGATATAAATTGATTATAATTAAACTATTTTCCAAAAAAAAAAGCTCCCAACCCGAAAATTGAGAGCTTTTTTATCAAATTAGAATTTGATTATTTTGTAGCGTCAGCTGTCCAAGCCTCGCATGTTGCAGCTTTTTCCTCTACTGGAGGTGTTGCAGTGTCATCAGCTTCTAC
>CEVN01153349.1_pt1 | contig 37142 bp, 37 predicted proteins | sample 427041 | NCBI WGS metagenome assembly CEVN01 (sample SAMEA2623463, study PRJEB7988) | marine metagenome | biome: marine biome (ENVO:00000447); feature: surface water layer (ENVO:00002042); material: "saline water (ENVO:00002010), including plankton (ENVO:xxxxxxxx)" | depth 5 m
GATTTATTTGTTGATGTTGAATTAAGTAAGAGAAAAATTATTTTAGGAGAACCCCTTTTAGTTGAATTTAAATTATATAATAGATTTAGTATGTTAGAAAATCTGTTTGCAAAATCATTACCTAAATTTAATGGTTTTTGGGTAGAAGAAATACCTTCTGATAATCAAAGAAAAATAGAGGAAATAAATAATAAAGTTTATGAAGTGTATACAATAGCTAAATATACACTTACTCCGCAAAAAAGTGGAAATTTAACCATTGAACCCTTGGAAATAATATGTCAGTATTTCTTTAATCAAAGAGTTGTTAAATCATTAAAAAAAGAAGTAATCGTAACTAATCCTGAAAATATGCCCAAAAATTATTCCGGTTTAGTTGGTGATATGAAAATTGAAGCAGAAATAAGTAATGATACAATTAAAGCAAATGAAGCTGTAAACTATAGTCTAACAATCACTGGAACAGGAAATATTGTATTACTAACATGGGATGATATTTTAACATTATTTCCAAATGATTTTGAAGTAATTCAATCAGAAATTGATGACAATAAAATTTTTAAAGGAGGAATGGTAAGAAGTATTAAAAAATTTGATTACATCTTAATTCCAAAATATAAAGGAAAATATAGTATTCCGCCATCAAGTATTATAGTATATAATTCAAAAGAAAAATCTTATAAAACAAATAAGTCAAGTGAAAAAAATCTTATTGTATTAGAAGGTGATAACACAAGTGGAATTCAATCAAAAAACTATGAAAAAGAAATCAATTACATTTCAGATAATACAAAACTTAAAAAATCTATAAAATACTCAAGTGAAAACTTATCTTTTTCAAATGAAATCAAAAGATTAAAATATTTTAATGATCTTCATATACTTTCAATAAATATCTTTTACTTCATACTACTTTTACCAATCTTAATTATTATTATAATAAAGATTTATGCTGTTTTTGATAATAAATTAAAATCAAAAAACAAAAGCAATAAAATGCAAAAAATTGCACAAAAAAGACTAATTAATGCAAAAAAATGTATAAAAAAGAAAGATTTTAATGGTTTTTTTGAAGAAGTAGAAAAATCTCTATGGAATTATTTTGCTTTTAAATTTAAAGTCGATTCATCAAATCTTTCAAAAGAAACAATTTACAAATATTTCAAACAAAATAATTTAAATGAAGAAATTCAAAATCGATTTATTAAATTATTAAATGAATGTGAATTTGCTAGGTTCTCTTCAACAAAAAGTAAAAATATGAAAATGGAAGTGATTTTAAACCAAGCTAAAAAAATAATTATCGAAGTAGAAAAGTCATTAAAATGAAAAAACATATAATATCTATATTATTACTCTTATCTTCAATATATCTTTTTGCAGATGAATCACTTTTTCACAAAGCAAATAAAGAATATGAAAAAGGTAATTATGAAACTGCCATTGATATATACAAAGAATTAATTAAAATGGATAATATAAGTAGTGAATTATACTACAACTTAGGCAATTCATATTATAAAATCGAAAATTGGGCTGAATCAATATGGTGTTATGAAAAAAGTTTAAAAATTAAATATGATAATAAAACGATTGAAAACTTGAATATAGCTAAATCTAAAATTAAAAACAGAATAAACCCTTTACCTAAAACATTTTATAAAAAATGGTGGGATAAAGTAATAAACTTACTACACATTAAAAAATGGCAAATAATTACAATCTTATCCCTTTGGCTAACTGTTTCTTTTAATATAGTTACAAATTTAAAAAGAAAAAAAAGTAAAAAATATTTATTTATTGTACTCTACTCTATTTGTATAATTTTAATTATTATATCTCAACAATCATATAACAACTTCATAAAAAAAGAAGCAATAATATTTTCATCTTCTTTACCAGTAAATAGTGAACCAACTAAAAATATTAATAATAAAAAACTATTCAATTTATCTTTAGGAACAAAAGTTGAAGTTATTAAAACCAAAAAAGATTGGATTTATATCAAATTAAATGATGGAAGAAAAGGTTGGATAAAAGAAAATGACGTTAAAAGATTAAACTAACGTTTAAAGTTCTAAAAACAGAAACTTTCTATATAAATTTTTCTTATATTTGTATGTTACAACAAGATTAACAAATGAATAAATTTTTACTTTTAACTTTAGCGCTTTGTTACTATACAAATATATTTGGACAAGCGGGTGCAGGCCCTATTCAAAATTGCTCGTCATCAATTCCTGAAATATGTAATGGCGCTCTATATCCAGCTGCTACTTCAGGTACAGCCACAGCTCCATTTGGAGCAAATTTAAACTGTGGATTTACTTCTATTAGTGGAAATGCTTCATTTTACTATTTTGTTTCAAATACTAATGGACCTTTAAATATTAATATTACTCCTACTGATGTAGTTGGTGTCCCTTACCCAAATAATAATACATCTCCTGATTTAGATTTTAAATGTTGGGGACCATTTAATGATTTGCTAACAATGTGTGACCAACTAACAAATTTAAATCAAGAAGATTGTAGTAGTGCTCCTGCAACAACTGCAGAAGTTCTTCAAATAACAAATGCAGTAGCTGGAGAAATATATGTAGTAATGGTTTCAAATTGGGCAGCCGCTGGCTCTTCTCCTGATCCTTGCTTTATTCAGTTTACTCCTGTTGGACCTAATGACGCTTTTGGAGGACCATCTCCAGGAGACGCTGGAGGCTCTGTTGGAGTAAATACACCTATTTTATTCTGTGATTCAGACCCAGTAATTGATTTAATTAATGAGTTAAATGGTAATCCTTTGACATTTGGAACATGGTTTTTTAATGGAGATACTGTAAGTGGAAGCTTTGACCCAGCTAATGACCCTCCAGGAACATATAGCTATACTATTCCTGGAACCGCTAATTGCCCTAGTGATACTGCTTATGTTGTTTTAGATGTTTTTAGCGCATCAAATATTTCAATAACATCTCCATCTGTTATTTGTTCTAACGAAATTGGATTTACGTTAACCGGAGTTCCTGTTGCTGGATGGTCGTCTCAAGGACAAGGAGTATTTACTAATAGTTCTGGAACAATTATTACTGATTTTGATCCTGCTGTATATGGTCCTGGAAATCATAATATTACATACACCTATACCCCTACTGGATGTGCTCCTATCCCATATACAAGTTCTATATTGGTAAATGAAGCTCCAACTGTTTTATCCTCAAATGTTACAATAAACAATCCTTCATGTTTTGGTTTTAATGACGGTAGTGCTATTATTGTAGCTACACAAGGTACATCACCATATACTCCAAATTGGTTTGGTGAAGACCCATTACAACTTACTGCGGGTACATTTAATTACACAATAACAGATAACAATGGTTGTGTTTTTTCTAATAGTGTTACTCTTTATGACCCTTTAAACACTTCAAGTATAATTAATGAGTTTAGTAGCAGTTGCTTTGGCGCTAACGATGGATCGGCTAGCATAACAATGCTTGGGGCTTCAACTCCACCCGGAACTATATCTTTGCTTTCCTATTGCGCATCAAATCCTGCTGGAGGCTTTTCTTCACAACCATCTGCAAGTATAGGTCAAGTGCAAATAACAGGTGATAACTTTAATATAAATAACAATACATTTGGAAGTACTGATTTTTATGATGATTTTACAACTACAATGTATGCAGATATAACACAAGGACAAATTTATACAGTAAATGTTACACCTCACGATGAATATGCTGCTACAGGATCATATGCCCCTGAAGCTGTAAATGTATATATAGATTTTAATATTGATGGAGATTTTTTAGATGCTGGTGAAGATCTTGGGGTAATAAATATTCCTTTTGGAAGCTGGAACCCAGGTACAGTTTATCCTTTTACTTTTATGGTTCCCTCCACTGGAGCGTATGGACCTACTCGAATGAGGGTAGTATGTATGAGTAATGCTGGTGGATCTGCTATAAACATGGGACCATGCGAAGCTCCCTCAGGATTTGGAACTCCATGGTTTGGAGGCACAGAGGACTATTCAATTGTATTAAATGCACCCGGTTCTAATGCCTCTTTTCAATGGTTTAATGGTGCAACAACAGATAGCATATATAATTTAGGTCCAGGGACATATTCAGTTATAATTACAGTTGACGGATGTCCTGTTCAAGATTTTGCAACTATAACAGAACCGGATGAAATTACTTTCAATCCAACTATAACAAATATTTCATGTAATGGATTTAATGATGCAACAATAACATTAAATAATATCTCAGGAGGAAACGGAGGTCCTTACAACATTACAGATTGGGGTGGAATTATTGACCCTAACAACATAGGAGTAGGTACATATACTATTATAATAAATGATGCAAGTACAATCACTACGAGTAATCCTAATGCATGTGAAAATGATACCACAATAATTATTTCAGAACCGGAATATTTTAGTGTTGATTTTAGTACTTCTGAATCTGAAATTTGTCTTGATGATCCAGTTACATTAGATTTTAATTTTAATCAAGGAGGAATCGCGCCATTTACTGTAAATTATACAGTAAATGCAAATCCACAAGTTGCTGGTCCAATTAATACTAGTGGAACAAGTAGCATCAATATCAATCCTTCAATTGGCAATAACACATACATAATTACTAATATAACTGATGCAAATGGTTGTTTTAATCAAAATAGTATTAATTCTCAAGATATATATGTCAACCCACTTCCTGATATTAATATTTCAGTAGCTCCAAATCCTATTTGTGTTGGTGATAATTCCACCTTAATTTTTTCTACTACTAATGGAACTCCTCCTTACATTGTTGATTATCTTGATGGAGGTGTATTAAAACAAGAAAATGTACCAGCTGCTGGACTTAATTTAGTTGTTTCTCCTATACAAACTACAAATTATGAATTAACTTATGTTGCAGATGCTAAAGGATGTACTTCAGATTTAACAGGAAATAACACAACACTAACAGTTAATGAAATTCCACAACTTACATTTACCAGCCCTACCGAAACATGTGACGGAGAAGTAATTCAACTTAAATTTAACTTTACAGCTGGAGCTGCTCCTTGGATTGTTAACTATTCTGTTAATGGCTCACCTACTTCTATTCCATTTAATAATAGTGTGGATTCAATAGCAATAAGTCCTGCTACTCAAACAGTATATGTAATAAATTCTATTTCTGACAACAATAATTGCATAAACAATATAACTCAAGCGCTTAATATAAATACTAATCCCCTACCTGAAATTACATTAAGTGGAGGGGGTTCAATATGTGATGATGGAAGTACAGCAGAAATAACATTTACAATAAATTCTGGGACACCTCCTTATAATTTGGTATATTCTGCTGGATTAATTCCAAATTCAGTATCTAATATTGGTAGTATATATACAATTTCAACTAACCAAACTGGTTCATATACAGTACAAAATGTAAGTGATATAAATGGTTGTGAGGCAACATCTATTTCAGGTAATGCATACGTTAATGTCAACCCATTACCTGAAGCAATTTTTAGTTTATTTCCTCAACCTGCAAACATACTTAATCCACAAATTACTTTTACTGATTTATCAAATAATCATGTTAACGGGATATGGAATTTTGATGATGGAAATACTGATTTGACTAATTTTGATAAAATTACTCATTTATACTCAGATACTGGAACATATGAAGTATCACTAACTGTTGAATCTGATAGTGGATGTACAGATATTGCATCACAAACAGTTATTATATCTCCTGTATTCTCTATATATATTCCTAGTGCATTCACTCCAAATAATGATCTTTATAATGATTATTTTTTACCTATTGTAGATGGCGTTTTACAATATGAGTTAAATATTTATAATAGAGAGGGCCAGAGAATCTTTCGTTCTAATGATTTTTCAAATGATTACTTATCATGTATAAATAATAATTGTCCTGCTGCTTGGGATGGCAAAATCAATAATGGTAAATATGCCAGTAAAGGTGCTTATGTTTATTCTATAGTATTAACTGATATTAATGGAAAAATAAAAACATATGAAGGAACCGTCATGTTACTAAAATAGTGCAATTCATAATTTTCCCCATATGATTAATTTATCTTTTTAATAGTATTTTTGTAAAATGAGAATTATACTTGTTCTAACAATATCATTTTTTTTTAGTTATTACTCATATGCTACACATGCTGCTGGAATGGATATATCATATGAATGTATATCCCAAGGAAACACCTCTGATGTATATAGAGTTACATTAAAGTTCTATAGAGATTGTGAAGGAATACCTGCTCCTGGATATGGATCTGGATGGCAGTATAATCCTCTACTTCAACTAGAATATTCTTCATCTTGTGGATCTGGATCAGTTACACTTCAAACAGTAGGACAAATAGTTAATATTAATCCTAATTGTCTATCCTTTTGTAATGGCGGATCTTCATTTGGTATAGAACAATATACTTATGAGGCTATAATAACTCTTTCTCATTGCGCAAATTGGGTGCTGTCAGTGTGTGAACCTGCACGTAATAATGCTATAAACACCATAGTGAATCCTGGAGGGCAAGATCTTTGTATACAAGCAACACTAAATAATTTAAATTATTGCAATAATTCACCAACATTTAGTCAATATCCCACACCATTTATTTGCGCTGGAAATTATTATTGCTATAATAACGGAGCAATTGAAACTGATGGTGACTCTTTATTATATGAATTAGTAACTCCATTAAATACAGCAAATGGGGGAACAGTAAATTATATTGCTCCATATTCAATAAATAATCCTGTTGGAGGGGGATCAACATTTGATCCAATAACTGGTAATTTATGTGTAACTCCTCCAAATATTATAACGGGTGTACTTGCTATTAAAGTATCAGAATATAGAAACGGAATATTAATTGGTAGCATAATAAGAGATATTCAAATAAATGCTTTTAACTGCTCAGCTATCACTCCCCCTACATTAAGTGCTATTAATAATACAACTACCGTTGATATTAATAACCCTAATACATATACTATTGAACTAGACTGTCCTAATGGTAGCCAGAATATCAACTTTGACATCAATACTATCAATAATAACTCCCCGCCACCTACAGAAAATGAAATTACAATAATAATCGATACTGACAACTACGGAAATGAAATGAGCTGGGATATTACTAACTCCTCTGGAATAATAGTAGCTAGTGGCGGCCCATACACCTCATCCTTACAAAGCACATATACAACAATAGCATGTGTACCTTCTGGAAATTACACATTTAATTGGTATGATTCTTTTGGAGATGGATGGTGCTGTACATATGGATACGGAGGGTATACCGTACAACAAGGAAATGCTACTCTAACCTCTGCAAACCCGAACTCAGGAACATCTGGTTCTAGTACATTTTTTGTTTCCAATAATGGCCCATCATGCAGTTCAGGAGGTGCTTTCGTGAATATGAGTTGGAATAATGGAATAAATGGAGCAAATTTTAATATAACTAATAACAATTCAATGAATCCTACAGGAACATTTAGCTGGACCCCTACTGTAGCTGACATTGCAGGTAGTCCATACTTTTTCACTGTTGATGTAACAAATACTGCTTGTCCTGTTCCAGGTAATTTTTCATTTCAATATCAAATTATTCTTAATGAATCAAATATAGACATAAATCCAACGATAAATAACCCTAGTTGTAATGGCTTAAGTAATGGGGCAATTAATATCATATCAACCGGATCCTACCCCCCATTTTTATATAACTGGTCAAGTGGACAAAACACACAAAATATCAATAATATTTCTGCTGGGTCCTATACTTTGACTGTTACAGATAGTTTAGGCTGCTATATTGATGAAACATATATACTAGATGAACCTCCAGCGTTTAATCCAATAATAAATGCGTATAATATTAGTTGTTTTGGTGCAAATGATGGATATATAGAAGTAGTAAACGAGCCTCAGACAACTACTTACTTATGGTCTAATTTTTCTACATCAAATAGTATTACGAACCTTATTTCTGGAAGTTATTCTGTTGATGTGACGGATAGTAATGGATGTGTTCTTAGTGAATCTTTTAGTATTAGTGAACCAGCAGATATAATTGTTTCTTCATACTATAATGACATAAGTTGCTTCGGTGCAAATGATGGAAATATCACTATTAACATTTCAGGAGGTGTTCCAAATTATATTATTGATATCCCCCCTTTTAATCAGATATTATTAAATGGAGTAACAAACTACTCAACACAAGCATTAGGACCAGGAACATATATATATTATATATCTGATTCTAATTCATGTATGAAGTCTGATACAATTTTCATTAATGAACCATCTCAGTTAACAACTACCCCATTAATTAATGATGTATTATGTAATGATGAAAATAATGGTAGTATTCTATTAAATACATCAGGAGGAACAACTCCTTATATTGAAGATTTTGGTGGATACAACCCATTACAACTTAGCGCAGGTACTTATACTTATTTAGTTACAGATAGTAATAATTGTATTACTTCTGATACTTTTTCAATTAGTGAGCCAGACTCATTACTTGCATCATCTACTAGTTCTGATGCTACTTGTGCTGGATATTTTGATGGAGCAGCTTCTTTAAATATTACTGGTGGAACAATACCATATTATACAAATTGGAATGGAAGTGACCCAAATGCATTAAATGCTGGAACACATAATTATATTGTGACTGATGAAAATGGATGTGTAACACAGGGTTTTGTTATTATTAATGAGCCTTTTGGAATGCAACTTGTAATAGATACATTTAGTGTAAGCTGCTATGGGGGAAGCGATGGCTCTGCCTTACTAAATATTTCTGGAGGAGCTGGCGCACCATATAATACATATTGGGGTGGGCTTAATCCAAATGCATTACCGGCAGGAAATCACATTGTAACAGTTTCTGACAGTAATAATTGTTCTTTAACTGACACTGTCTTTATAACTCAACCTAATCAGCTTTTTACAAATCCTGTCATTGCACATGTAAGTTGTTTTGGATATGAAAATGGTAGTGTAAATCTACAAATTTCAGGGGGGATACCTCCTTACACAGAAGAATGGTTCGGTGTAGACTCTTCTAATCTTGCTCCAGGAAACTATTCATATCAAATTATTGACGCAAACAATTGTATTAAAGATAGTAATATTATAATATTTGAGCCTGACACGATATCAGTTATAGCTTCAACTATAGATGTTGATTGCTATGGACAAGATAATGGTTCAGTAAGTCTAATTATTAATGGAGGCACACCTCCATTTAATACAAATTTTGGTAACTTTAATCAGTATGCGTTAGAAGCTGGGACATATCCATTTACAATAACTGATATTAATGGCTGTTCATATGATAGTACCATAACAATTAATGAAGCAAATCAAATATTTTTAGATTTCATAGCTACTAGCCCTATATGTAGACACGAAGAATCTACTCTTACAATAAACATATCAAACGCGTCCCATAATACTTATACTTTAGAATTACAAGACTCAATCATAAAATCTTACATTATAGACACAAATGGATTATTAATTCCGCAAGGATTTCCAATCACTTTAACACCTGATTACAGTGGTCAAGTTTATATTTTATCTCTGACCGATAATGAAGGTTGTAAACAAATATTTAATGATTTTGTACATATAGAGGTGAAACAGTTACCTGAATTATCTTTAAACGAAGATGATATTTGCTTTGGAGAACCATCTTATTTTCTTAATAGTGCTACTCCCGAAGGAGGAACATATTATATAAATAATTACTTGAACAATTTTTTTGATGTTGAAAATTTAGACTTTGGTGACTATTTAATAAAATATGAATACACCGATCCAATCACATCTTGCTACAATGAAATTGAAGAAACTATTACTATAAGTGATTCTCCAGAAGCTAGTATGTTTTTCAGTCCACAGCCTACTGATATTAATGACCCTAATATTTTTTTTAGAGATAATAGCAATGAAAATATTATTGAATCAGAATGGCATTTGGGTGATGGAACTATAATAACTGATAAACTTAATTTTTGGCATACTTATTCTGACACAGGTACATATTTGATTAAGTACTATATTACAAATCAGTATAATTGTACTGACTCTGTATTTAATTATCTAAAAATTAACCCAACATATTCTATATTTATTCCTGATGCATTTACTCCAAATGATGATGGAGAAAATGATATATTTAGTCCTATAATATTAGGAGAAGATTCTTATGTAATTACAATTTATGATAGATGGGGATCAATCATTTATATGCAAGAAGATGGAGGATGGGATGGATTAGTTGATGGCAAACCAGTACCCTTAGGAATATATCCTTACTCAATAAGTGTTAGAGATTTTAATCAACGTTTATTTATCTATCCTGGAACAGTAAAAGTAATCAGATAGAGTGAAAAAAATAGTATTGATTTCTGACACTCATCATTTTTTAGATAAACATTTTTTTAAGTATTTTAGTAATGCAGATGAAATATGGCACGCTGGAGATATAGGTAATCTTACAATTACAGATAAGTTAAAAGAATTTGCAATATTAAGAGCAGTTTATGGAAACATTGATAATTCAATTATAAGATCCGAGTTTTCTGATACTCTTTATTTTAAATGTGAAGATATCAATGTACTAATGACACACATTGGAGGTTATCCAGGAAATTATAATAAAAATATATTACCAATTATTAAAGAAAAAAAAATAGATTTATTTATATGTGGACATTCGCATATATTAAAAATAATACACGACAAGAAATATAATTTATTACACCTTAATCCAGGAGCATTGGGAAACTTTGGCATTCATCAAGTTAAAACCTTAATAAAATTTGATGTTGAAAAAAAAAATATTAAAAATCTTAAAATTATAGAAATACCAAAAAAATACTAACGTATTCTATCTGCTGATTTAACCAACTTTTCATCTTTTTTTATAAAAAAATTAGCAGCAAATAAAGAAATAAATGGAATAATTAAAAGTAATGTTCCTGAAGAATAAATTTTTTCTCCATCAGTATGATATAAAAAAACAATTAATGCAAAACTTACAGTAATTAAAAATCTAGCAAAACCTGATAATAGTAATTGTCTTTTTCTGTTTTTAAATTGAAAAATTGCTAAAACTGATAGTGCAGCTGAAAACACAAGACATAGTCTAGCATACAAAAAATCATCCATTTTTAAGAAATATGGCCTCTCTTCAAACTGATAAACAGGAAAATATTCTGAATATACTATTATAATTATACATAAAGATGAAAAAAATAAAAGTAGAGTCTGCAGTCTTTGTATCATATATTTTTTTAACAAAATTAATAAAATTGTACAATTTTGTCCATCTTTAAAAAAAATTGTATTATTGCATCACTTATCTGATATAAATACCTAATTAAGCTCAATATTTATTTTACTGATTTTAAAAAAGCAGGATTAATTATTTACTAACTACAAACAATATGTATAAATTAGAAGAATTAAACAAGAAGAAAATTGTTGAGCTTCAAGAAATTGCTAAACAATTAGATATAAAAAAAATAAAATTAAATAAAGAACAGTTAGCTTATGCCATTCTTGATAAACAAGCTGAAAGTATGTCAAAAGAAAAAGTCAAGAATGATAGTACAATAAAAAAGAAAAGAAACAACAATACAAAACCAAATATGGAGAACGATAAAAAAGTTGATTCTACAAAGAAAGATTCTAAATACAAAGAAAAAGATGAATTAAATCATCAAAACAAAAAAGATAATAATCAAAATAATACCCAAAATTCAAAATACGATTATAATTTTGAAGGAATTATAAAAACAGAAGGAGTTATTGAAATAATGCCGGATGGCTACGGATTCATTCGATCAAGTGACTATCATTATTTAACTTCTCCTGATGATGTTTATGTATCACATTCTCAAATTAAATTATTTGGTCTGAAAACTGGTGATACAATTAATGGTAAAATCCGACCACCAAAAACTGGTGAAAAATATTATCCATTAATTGAGGTGAATGCTATTAATGGTCGTGAACCTGAAATTGTAAGAGATAGAATACCATTTCATCATCTTAAACCACTTTTTCCAAATGAAAAATTTAATCTTTTAGGAAATGGACATAATAATATTTCTACAAGAATGTTAGATATGTTTACTCCAATTGGAAAAGGACAAAGAGGGCTAATTGTAGCACAACCAAAAACAGGTAAGACAGTTTTGTTAAAAGATATTGCAAATGCTATTGCTGATAATCACCCTGAGGTTTATATGATTATTTTACTTATTGACGAAAGACCTGAAGAAGTAACAGATATGGAAAGAAGTGTAAATGCTGAAGTTATAGCTTCTACCTTTGATGAACCTGCTAGTAGACATGTAAAAGTTGCTGACATAGTTCTTGAAAAAGCAAAGCGTATGGTTGAGTGTGGTCACGATGTTGTAGTATTGTTAGATTCTATAACACGACTTGCAAGAGCATACAATACAGTACAGCCTGCATCTGGAAAAATATTAAGTGGTGGTGTAGATGCTAATGCACTTCACAAACCTAAACGTTTTTTTGGTGCAGCTCGAAAAATTGAGAAAGGGGGTTCATTAACAATACTTGCTACTGCTCTTACAGAAACAGGTAGTAAAATGGACGAAGTAATTTTTGAAGAATTTAAAGGTACAGGTAATATGGAATTACAACTTGACAGAAAAATATCTAACAGAAGAATATATCCAGCTGTTGATTTAGTTTCATCTTCTACAAGAAGAGAAGATTTATTATTAGATAAAGAACATATTCAAAGAATTTGGGTTCTTAGAAACTATTTAGCAGATATGAATCCAATAGAAGCAATAGAATTTATGAAAGATAGATTACAAAAAACAAAAGATAATAATGAATTTTTCATTACTATGAACGAATAAGTAATAATAAAATTATCTTTCATAGATAGCATAAATAACACTACCACTTCCTGTCATTGAAGAATAAATAGCTCCATTTTGATAGAAGTTATTTTTAATATTTTGTAAATTAGGATGTTTATTAAAAACTGGGATTTCAAAATCATTTTTTAATAATCCTTTCCAATCACTTACCGGCCTTATAATAACATCCAACAAATTAATTAAAGATTCTTTTGGTTTAATGCTTGAGTAAGCTTCTTTAGTTGAAACAAATACATCTGGAAAAAAAAATTTAAATTCATAAGATTTAAGATCTAAATTAACTTCATCCATCTTTTCTCCAATTCCTGAAACATATTGAGGTGTATTTTCAATAAAAAAAGGACAATCTGAACCTAACATTAACGCGTAACTTTTTAAAATTGAAGTTGATAATTTTAAATCAAAAAGCTCATTTAACATCATTAATGTAAAAGCTCCATCTGAAGATCCTCCACCCAAACCTGCTCCAATTTTTATACGTTTATGTAGATGAATTTTTACATTTCCTAAATTAAAATCATCTTTTAATAGATTATAAGCTTTAACACAAATATTTTTTTCTAATTGAAGATCATGCATCATTATATCTCCTGACAAAGAAAAAGAAAATTCATCAGACTTAATTATCTCTAAAATATCACACAAATCTTCTATTGGATATATAATAGATCTAATTTCATGATATCCATCAACTCTTTTTTTAACAACATTGAGACCTAAATTTATTTTTGCGTTTGGAAATGAAATCATTAAGTTATGTTTTTACAAATATTGAAATTTTTCACACTAATTTTCAAGTTTTTAACAATAAAATTAATCAATATGATTTTTTTAGTGGCGCATAAATCATTTTATTTAAATTTGTTTTTTAATAATGTTTTTATGGAATACTTAGAATTTGAAAAACCCATTAAAGAATTAATAGATAATTTACAAAAAGCCAAGGAGTTAGGTGAAGAAGAATCAGTAGATGTTACAAAAACAGTAAATGATATTGAACAAAAAATAAAAAATACAAGAAAAAATATATATCAAAATCTTAGTGCGTGGCAAAAAGTTCAACTTTCAAGACATCCTCAAAGACCTTATACTTTTGATTATATTAACTCAATAACTGAAAACCAATTTTTAGAGTTACATGGAGATAGAGGAGTAAAAGATGATAAAGCAATGGTTGGGGGTTGGGGGCTAATTGATAATCAATCAGTAATGTTTATTGGACAACAAAAAGGCAGAACAACAAAAGAAAGACAATATAGAAATTTTGGTATGGCAAATCCAGAAGGCTATAGAAAAGCGTTGAGATTAATGAAAATGGCTGAAAAATTTAATAAACCTATAGTTTGCTTCATTGATACCCCTGGAGCTTTTCCTGGACTAGAAGCTGAAGAAAGAGGCCAAGGAGAAGCAATTGCAAGAAATATTTTAGAAATGACAAAATTAAAAGTTCCGATTATAATTGTAATAATTGGCGAAGGTGCTTCGGGAGGTGCTCTTGGAATTGGGGTAGGTGATAAAATTATTATGCTAAATAATGCCTGGTATTCTGTAATATCTCCTGAAAATTGCTCTACGATTTTATGGGGAAATTGGGATTTTAAAGCAAAAGCAGCTGATGCACTAAAACTTACTGCAAAAGATATGAAAAAATTAGGATTAGTAGATGAGATTATAAATGAGCCATTAGGTGGCGCACATACATTTCCTCAAGAAACATTTAAAATCGTTAAAAAATCTATTAAAAAATCTATAATTGAATTTGCTAAAATAAATCCAAAGAATCTTGTTAAAAATAGAATTGAAAAATTTTCTAACATGGGATTAGTAAAAGAATAAAATGAGTAAAAAAATAGGTGCAAAAAAATTAAAAGCAACTCCTACTAACAAAATAGAAGGGAAATTACAGCCTCAAGCAATTGAACTAGAAAAAGCAGTTCTAGGTGCTTTGATGATTGATAATGAGTCTCTTTCTGACGCAATTGATGCTTTAAAAATAGAATATTTTTATATTCCTAAACACCAAAAGATTTTTGAAGCAATTGTTAATTTATTTAATAATACTCAACCAATTGATATTTTAACTGTTTCAGAAGAATTAAAAAGGTTAAAATATTTCAATGATATCGGTGGCCTTTCTTATGTGTCAGAGCTAACAAATAATGTTTCATCAGCATCTAATACTGAATTTCATGCCAGAATAATTGCAGAAAAATTTATAAAAAGATCGTTAATTAATATAGCAAGAAAAATAAGTACTGATGCATTTGATGATTCTGTAGATATTTTCGATTTACTTAATAATGCAGAAGCAGAATTGTTTACAGTAACTGAGGGAACACTTAGAAAAAGTTACGATAAAATGAGCTCTTTGATAAAGAATGCTCTTGAAAATATTGAAGTTTTAAGAAATAAAGAAGATTCTTTAAGTGGAATTCCTTCAGGTTTTAAAAATTTGGACAGAGTAACATCTGGTTGGCAAAAGTCTGATCTTATTATTTGTGCGGCTAGACCAGGGATGGGAAAAACTGCTTTTGCGTTATCAATGGCTAGAAATATTGCCATTGACCATAATGTACCTATTGGTCTTTTCTCATTAGAAATGTCTTCTGAGCAACTAGTTAATCGATTAATTGCTAGTGAAGCAGAACTTGCTGGGTCAAAACTAAGAAAAGGAAATTTAGCTGATCATGAAATGGTACAACTACATGAAAAAATAAAATATTTATCGGAAGCACCAATTTTTATTGATGATACACCTGCATTAACAATTTTTGAACTTAGAGCAAAAGCAAGAAGGTTAGTAAAAAATCATTCTGTCAAAATTATAATAATTGACTATTTACAGCTAATGAACGCAGGAAATAATGCAGGAAATCGAGAGCAAGAAATTTCAACAATATCAAGATCATTAAAAGGAATCGCAAAAGAACTTAAAATTCCAGTAATTGCTTTATCTCAAGTTAATAGAGGTGTTGAAAATAGGAGTGGTATAGGAAGTAAAAGACCAATGTTATCAGATTTAAGAGAATCAGGAGCAATAGAACAAGATGCTGACATTGTGACTTTTATTTATCGTCCAGAATACTATAAAATTTTTGAATGGGATAATGGTGATGACTCTAGAGGACAAGGAGAACTTATTATTGCAAAACATAGAAACGGAGAATTAAAAAATGTTAGATTAAAATTTATTGATGAATTCGCAAAATTCTCAGATCTTGATTATTTTGAAGAATATAATGAAGTAGATGAAGATAGTACATCGATGATTTCACTTTCATCAAAAATGAATCAAGATAAAGAAGATGACCCATTCTAGAATTAGAATCTTAATTTTTTTATTTTTAATTATAATAAAAGTAAGTAGTGCTGCATATATTCTTATCCCTATGGATGATACTCAAAAAAATCATCTTAAGTCATACGGAATTGCCTATTATGCTATAAACCAAAATATAAAAGTTGATTGGCTTTTAAATTATCGGGGGGGGAGTTTTTTAATTGAAAAAACTACTGTTTTAGAAAATGAATGTATAATTAGAGGCGTCTCATATACTTTAGTTGCTAATATTCAAGCTAAAAAAATTTTAGAAGAAATCTCGAGCCCATCTGTAAACATGGATGTCATAAGATTAGAAAAAAATCCAAAAATTGCTATATATTCACCTAAAACAAATCAACCTTGGGATGATGCTGTTACTATGGCTCTTTCATACGCTGAAATTCCATATGATGTAATTTATGATGAAGAGATACTTAACAACTTGCTACCCATGTACGATTGGCTGCATTTACATCATGAAGATTTTACTGGTCAATATGGAAAGTTTTATGCCTCTTTTCAAAATGCAACATGGTATAAAGAAGGGAAAAAAAATGCTGAACAATTAGCAAATAGTTTGGGTTATTCAAAAGTTTCTGATGCGAAACTAGCAGTTGCAAAAAAAATAAAAGAGTATATTATTGGTGGGGGATTTTTATTCGCAATGTGTTCTGCTACAGATAGTTATGATATTTCTCTTGCTGCAGAAAATATTGATATTTGCGCACATATGTTTGATGGAGATGCAATGGAAAGTAATATTGATGATAAACTTGATTTTTCAAATACATTGGCATTTAAAAATTTTACACTAGAAAAAAATCCAAATAGATATGAATTTTCTTCAATTGACGCTACACAAAAAAGAAAAATAAGCCCAAATATGGATTTTTTTACTCTTTTTGATTTCTCTGCAAAGTGGGATCCTATTCCTACGATGTTGTGCCAAAATCACACAAAAGTTATTGCAGGTTTTATGGGGCAAACTACATCCTTTAGAAAGGAATTTATTAAATCTAATGTTTTAATTATGGGTGAAACAAAATCACTTAATGAAGCAAAATACATACATGGAAAACTTGGTAATGGTACTTGGACATTTTATGGAGGTCATGACCCAGAGGATTATCAACATAGAGTTGGAGACCCTAAAACTGATCTTTCATTACATCCTAACTCTCCTGGATATAGGTTAATATTAAATAACATTCTTTTTCCTGCTGCTAAAAAGAAAAAATTAAAAACTTAACTAAAAAAAATAGAATCTTTATTATACCACTCTTGATATAGAACACTATATTTTTTTTCAATTAAATTTCTTTTGATTTTCATAGTTGGTGTTAATAGTTTATTTTCAACTGTCCAAGACTGACTTAATATTATAAAATTATGAATTTTTTCATGACTTTCTAACTTATTATTTAAAACTTCTAAAGTCATTTTTAAGTTATTTTTTAAATCTTCATCAAGCATATTTTTTCCTTTTTCAGATAAAACTAAAAGTGCTATTGGTTGAGGCAATTCGCTACCAACAACACAAACTTGATCAATATTTTTGTTAGCTGAAATTTTCATTTCTATTGGAGATGGCGCTACATATTTTCCTTTACTTGTTTTAAATAAATCTTTTACTCTTCCAGTAATTTTTAAAAATCCTTCATCATTGATAAATCCTTCATCTCCAGTATGGAGCCAACCATTAATTATTGCTTGATTTGTTTCATCTTCCATTTTATAATAACCATCCATTAATGCATCATGTTTTATGAGAATTTCTTTTTGATCAGATAATTTGACTTGACATAAAGGAAGAGGCTGACCAACAAAACCAATTTTAATTTTATTTTTTAAAGTTACATGAGAATAACAAGTATTTTCTGTCATAGCATAAGCCTCCTGAATATTAATTCCTAAATGTGTAAACCAATTAATTAAAGAAATAGGAGTTGGAGCCGCTCCTGTAAATACATTAGTAGCTTTAGATAAACCTATACTTTTCTTTATTTTATTTTTAATTATTGATGAGATAATTGGAATATTTAAAAGAAAACTTAACTTTTTTTGAGGAATTTTTGAGAGAATTCCCTGCTGAAATTTAGTCCAAATTCTAGGAACACCTAAAAAGATTGTTGGTGAAACATCTGATAAATTTTTAGCAAATGTATCTAAACTTTCTGCGAAAGAAACCTTACCTCCACAATATAAACTACCCATTTGCACTAATAATCTTTCTGCAATATGACATAAAGGCAAGTAAGAAAAAAACGATTCCTCCTTTAAAGGAATAATATTTACTGCGTTGGTAGTTGCAAAAGAAAAATTAAAAAATTTATGCATAACTCCTTTTGGGGCTCCAGTAGTACCTGATGTATATATAATTGTAGCAAGTTCGTTAGGCTTTCTTATAATATTTTCTTTTAGTGGGGAAATATTTTTAAGTAAGTCATTCCATTTTGGATAGTCCTCTGAATAAAATGGAAATGTAATACAATTCATATCATTTGGAACACCTCCTTTCATTTCTTTATAATTATCTAATTTACCAACAAAAAGTAATTTAGTTTCTGAGTGAGATAATATTTTTGAAAGTGTTTCAGCATTTAAATTAGGATAAAGTGGAACTGACACATGACCACTCATCATAATTGCCATATCAGTCATTAACCAATGAGCACAATTTTTAGATAATAAACCTATTTTACTTTCATTAGGAAGATTTAACTTCTTCAAATATGATGCCATTTTTCTAACTTCAATTCCAAATTCTTTCCATGTCCAATGATGCCATATATTATTTATAGGTTGAGATAAAAAAATTTGATTTGGTTTTTCTTTTTCCCATTTATAAAGCATTTCTAAGGGAGACAAATATTTCATAAGTAATAATAGTTTAGATTATAAAATTATAAATTAAATGATAAAGAAAACCAAATATCTCAATAAAAACTATGCTTGCATAGTTTTTATTTGTATATTTATAAAATAAATATAAGTTATGGAACAAGAAGAAACAATTGACTACAATATTAGAAAAACATGGTATAACATAACTAAAATGTATAACCGTACAGCAATTGAATATATGGGTAGTATGGCATTAGCAATGATACTATTAAATATTGACATGTATGAAGGAACTCCATCAACTCAATTAGGACCAAATATGGGCATGGAAGCAACATCACTATCAAGATCCTTAAAAAAATTAGAAAAACTTGGAGTTATTAAAAGGGTTAATGACAAAATTGATAAAAGAAAAGTAATAATAAAATTAACTAAATTAGGTCTAAACAGAAGAGAAATAGCAAAAAAAACTGTACTAAATTTCAATAACAAAATTTTCTCAGAAATAAATGAACAAGAAAAGGAAGTGTTTTTTGCAGTTTTAAATAAAATTAATAAACTAATTAACAATATCAAATAGAGGTTTTTTCAAATCAAAATAATGAAATTTAAAAATTTTAAATTTGGGGAAGATTTACAAGAAGGTCTAAATATTATGGGCTTTTATGAGCCGACACCTATTCAAAAAGAAGCAATACCTACCATACAAAAGAATTTAGATTTAATTGCTTGCGCTCAAACAGGTACAGGTAAAACTGCTGCATTTGTACTACCTATTCTAGATAAAATAAATAAATCAAAAATTAAAAATAAAGTAAATACAATAATAGTAGCACCAACAAGAGAGCTTGCAAAACAAATTGATTATCAAATTGAAGGATTTGCTTATTTCACTAATTCTACATCTTATCCAATTTATGGAGGTGGAGACGGAATAGAATTTGATAATCAAAAAAAAGCTTTAATAAAAGGTGTTGATATTATAATTTGTACTCCTGGAAGACTATTAGCACATTTAGACTTTAATTATTTTGACACGTCATATGTAAAACATTTAGTTTTAGATGAAGCAGATAGAATGCTTGATATGGGTTTTTATGATGATATTATGAAGATAGTTAAGAGTCTTCCATTAAATAGGCAAAACTTATTATTTTCTGCTACAATGCCTACAAAAATTCGCCAACTAGCAAATAAAATATTAAAAAATCCAAAAACAATAAATATTGCATTATCTAAGCCAGCTGATGGATTAATACAAAAAGCCTTTATGGTATACGATAATCAAAAAATAAAATTAATCACGCAAATACTAAAACAAAATTTTAAAAATTTAAATAGTATATTAATTTTTGCTTCAAGTATTAAAATGGTTAAAGAAATACATAGGACTCTTAAAAAAGAAAAAATATATTCCAGTGAAATGCACTCTGGTCTAAAACAAGAAGTAAGAGAAGAAACAATTAGAGATTTTAAACATAAAAAGAACAAAATACTAATTGCTACAGATATTTTGTCCAGAGGAATTGATATTAAAGAAATTAAATTGGTAATTAATTATGAAGTACCTAATGATGCAGAGGATTATATACATAGAATTGGAAGGACCGCTAGAGCTTCAGAAAAAGGAGAAGCTATTACATTCATAAATCCCAAACAAATAAAAAAGTTTATGCAAATTGAAAAACTGATGGATAAGGTTGTTCCTAAATTGGATTTACCTAAAGGATTTAAAAGTGGACCAAAGTACATGTTAATGAAAAAAAAGAGAAAATTTAAAATTTAATTATCTCTTTAGAACAGGAGCGTGAAATGACTTCACTCTAGCATCTATTAGTGGTAAAGAACACGAGAAGTGTTTATTTACAATTGTTGAATTTAGCCCATAAATATCATTTGCAGGATTAGACCGAGTAAATGTAACCCATAACCAATTCGCAAAAGAATCAGAAACAAAAGTTGAGTCATTCACAATTGTTATTAATCCTATTTCTTCTAAATTTTGATTCTCTAATTTTGATATTAAAATATTTATATCTCCTTTACCTTGTATAACTAAATTGCCAGGACTTACTAGTTTAGGTTTTTCAAATCCTTTAGGTAAATCCAATTTAGGAAGTACTGATCTTAACTGTCTTTTAGATGAACCCGCAGCAGCTATAACTACTTTAGATCCTTCGTTTAATGCTTCTCCACTATAATCTAAAGTATCAATAGTTGTTTTTGTTTGAAAATGAAGATCTCTATTCCAATCCACTATTTGCAGAAAATGAGTAAAAAATAACTTTTCATCATTTATATCCGGAGCATTTTCTTCATCGCAAATAAAAAGATACTTGGCAAGTGACATTTGTCCTGTGCCTAAAATATGATTTGATATAGTTAATAGTTCTTGAGGCTTTTTAGTTTTATTATATGGAGTATATCTTTCACTTCCAATGGCCAAAAGAAGTGGATGAACTCCTGAATGATCTACAGCATTAACAGCTCTTAGACCAGGAATTTCTTTTTCAATAGCTTTATCAGTTATTTCATGAATTAACGCGCCAAATTGAGAATCTTCTTGGGGTGGTCTTCCAACAACAGTAAATGGCCAAATACCGTTTTCTTTTGCGAAAACTTTGTGTACTCTTAAAACTGGAAAATCATGCTTTAAACTATAATATCCTAAATGATCTCCAAATGGTCCTTCAGGCTTTAAATCATTTTCAAACAATTCCCCACATATAACAAAATCAGCATCAGCAGAGATGGTATATCCATCTTTTTTAGCATATCTAAATCTCCTTTTTGCTAATACACCAGCAAAAGAGACCTCAGATATACCTTCAGGCAAAGGCATGACAGAAGCAAATGTATGAGCAGGAGGACCACCAACAAATATTGATACTTTGAGTGGTTTTCCTTTTTTAATAGCCTTTTTCTGATGAACTCCAATACCTCTATGTAATTGATAGTGCATGCCAACCTCATTATTAATTTCATATTGATTTCCTGATAACTGAATACGATACATACCTAAATTAGAGTTTAAAATACCAGGCTTATCAATATCCTCTGAATAAACTTGTGGCAAAGTAATAAAGGCTCCTCCATCTTGTTTCCAACATTTTATTTGCGGTAAATCTTCTATTTTAATTTCAGAAAATTTTTTAGGAAATTTAACTTTTTTTGGGATAGCATAAATTCCATTTAATAACGAAACAAAGGAATAAATTGGATTCTTAAATACTGATAAGGGATCTAATTTAACTGCTATAAGAGTTTTTACTATTTTTAAAGAATCTCTAAAAATATACTTTCCTCTTTCAACAGTTCCAAAAATATTTGAAACAGCTCTGAATTTACTACCGAAAACATTATTAAATAGTAATACTTTTTTACCTTTTTTAAACTCATTTAAATGAATAGTTGCAATATCTAAATCTGGATTGATTTTATCACTAATAACTCTGACGTTACCATTTTTTTCTAAATCATAAATACATTGCTCTAAACTTTTGTAACCCATGAATAAAAAATAAGAAAAAATTAATTATGTGACTATCTATTATTTATTGGAACATATTCTCTCTCTTTAGCTCCAGTGTATACTTGTCTTGGTCTCCCTATAGGTTCTTTGTTTTCTCTCATTTCTTTCCACTGCGCTATCCAACCAGGTAATCTTCCTAAAGCAAACATAACTGTAAACATATCAGTTGGAATGCCTAATGCTCTGTATATAATTCCAGAATAAAAATCTACATTAGGATATAAACCTCTATATTTAAAATAATCATCATTTAAGGCAACATTTTCCAATTTTTTAGCTATGTCTAAGACAGGATCATTAATTCCTAATTCATTCAAAACATCATCAGCAGCCTTTTTTATTATTGTGGCTCTAGGGTCAAAATTTTTATAAACTCTATGACCAAAACCCATCAATCTAAAAGAATCTTTTTTATCTTTTGCTTTCTCAACATATTTATCTACATTTCCACCATCATTCTTTATTTTTTCTAACATTTCAATAACTGCTTGATTAGCTCCCCCATGAAGAGGACCCCACAAAGCTGCAATACCTGCAGAAACTGAAGCATATAAACTAGCATGTGATGATCCAACAATTCGAACAGTTGAAGCAGAACAATTCTGTTCATGATCAGCATGAAGAATTAACAACTTATCAATTGCTTTTGATACTACAGGGCTTACTTTTTTTTCTGTTGTTGGTAAACCGAACATCATATGCATAAAATTAGCAGTGTAACTTAACTCATTTTTAGGATACATAATTGGCTGTCTCATTCTATTTTTATAACTCCAAGCTGCAAGAGTCGGTAGTTTAGCAATAGCTCTAATAATTGTACCATTTACCTCTTCTTTAGATCTATTTGGATCTAAAGATTTAGGATAAAAAGCCGTTAAAGATGATACTAAAGAAGAGAGTACTCCCATGGGATGTGCTTTAGATGGAAAACCATCTAAAATAGATTTCACATCTTCATGCACTAAAGAATGCTGAGTAATATCTTCTACAAAAAAATCTAACTCTAATTTACTTGGTAAATTACCGTAAATTAATAAAAATGCAACCTCTAAAAAACTTGCGTTTTCAGCTAAATCTTCAATAGAGTAACCTCTATATCTTAAAATACCTTCTTCTCCATTTAAAAAAGTAATAGAACTCTGTGTAGACCCAGTATTTTTAAAACCTTTATCCAAAGTAATTAAACCTGTATCTGCCCTAAGTCTACTAATATCTATGGCATTTTCATTTTCAGTACCAGTAATTACCGGTAATTCATATACTTTTCCATCATAGTGTAATTCAGCTTTTTTTGTCATTATATTTTTATGTCTTATTATTTTTTAAAAATTTAAATTTTTTTCCTTCATAAATAGCATTAGATGAAAGTTGTTCTTCAATTCTTATTAATTGATTATACTTTGCAATTCTATCAGATCTTGATAAAGAACCAGTCTTTATCTGTCCACAATTTAGTGCTACAGCTAAATCAGCTATTACAGTATCTTCTGTCTCTCCCGATCTATGACTCATAACAGAAGTATATCCGTTACTATGCGCCATATTCACAGCAGAAATAGTCTCTGTAAGTGTTCCTATTTGATTAACTTTAATTAAAATCGAATTTGCAGTACTTGATTTAATTCCCTTTGATAATCTATCAACATTTGTAACAAATAAATCATCTCCTACCAATTGAACTTTATTTCCTATTCTTTTTGTTAATTCTTTCCATCCCTCCCAATCATCCTCATGTAATCCATCTTCAATTGAAATTAATGGATACTTATTCACCCAATTCTCCCAAAAATTAACCATTTCTAAAGAAGTCATTTTTTTTTCACTAGATTGATTAATTGTATAAATATTTTGTGTTTCATTATAAAATTCAGAAGCAGCCGCATCTATAGCAATGTATATATCACGACCAGCAATATATCCAGAAGATTTAACTGCTTTTAGTAAAACTTCAATAGCATCTTCGTTAGAATTTAAATTTGGGGCAAATCCACCTTCATCTCCAACATTAGTAGAATAACCACAATTTTTTAATTCAATTTTTAAGTGATGAAAAATCTCTGTTCCCATTCTAAGAGCCTCAGAAAAAGAATTTGCACCTAATGGCATTACCATAAATTCTTGAAAATCAATATGATTATCAGCATGAGCTCCTCCATTTAAAATATTCATCATTGGTATCGGTAATTGTATCGCTTCATCTCCTCCTATATACTGAAACAAAGATTTATTAGATTCATTAGCAGCAGACTTTGCACATGCTAAAGAAACAGCTAATATTGCATTTGCACCTAAATTTGATTTATTTGGAGTACCATCTAGATTAATCATAGTTGTATCAATTAATTGCTGATTTGACACATCAAAACCTATTAAGTTTTTATTTATTATAGTATTTATGTTATTAACTGCATTTAAAACTCCATTACCTAAATAAATATCCTTAGCATTATCTCTAAGTTCAACTGCCTCATACTTACCCGTAGATGCTCCAGATGGAACTGAAGCTCTTCCTACAAAGCCAAATTCTGTATATACCTCTGCTTCAACTGTTGGATTACCTCTAGAGTCAAGAATTTGTCTTGCTGAAATTTTTTTTATTTTGCTCATTTATTTCTAATATTATTGATAAAATCATCAAATAAATATCTTGAATCATGAGGTCCAGGAGATGATTCTGGGTGATATTGAACAGAAAAACAATTTTTATTTTTCAATTTGATTCCCTCTATAGTATCATCATTTAAATTTATGTGAGTTACTTTAACATTTGGATTATTATTAATATCCTCTGATGAAATACCAAAACCATGATTTTGAGATGTCACTTCTGCTTTACCAGATATTAAATTTCTTACAGGGTGATTAATACCTCTATGACCATTATGCATTTTGTATGTAGATATTCCTTCTGAAAGGGCAATTACTTGATGACCAAGACAAATTCCAAAAACAGCCCTACCATCATTAGTGATTTTTTTAACTTGTTCTATAACTTGAGGCATTGCTGAAGGGTCCCCAGGGCCATTTGACAAAAAGAAAGCCTGCGGATTCCAATTACTCATTTCTTCAAATTTAGTATTCATTGGAAATACTTGTAAATAACATCCTCTATCTGTCATACATTTTAATATGTTTCTTTTGACTCCTAAATCCAGTACTGCAATTTTAATCTTAGATTTTGGATCCCCATAAAAATATGGTTTTTGAGTACTTACTGATGAAGAAAGTTCTAATCCTTTCATGGATGGAACTTTAGATAAAATTTTTTCTAGTTCAGATATACTCAAATTATTTGTTGATATAACAGCATTCATAGCCCCTTTATCTCGGATATGACGAACTACTGCTCTAGTATCAACATCAGATATTACTATTTTATTTTGCTCAATAAAATATGTACTTAAATCAGAATCGCCACCATATCTAGAAAAACCATTGTTAAAGTTTTTACATATTAGACCAGCAATCTTCATGTTTTCTGATTCAACTTCATTAGACTTAACACCATAATTTCCAATATGCGCATTAGTAGTAATCATTAACTGACCATAATATGATGGGTCGGTAAATACTTCTTGATAGCCCGTCATTCCCGTATTAAAACAAAGTTCTCCAGTAGCGACTCCTTTTAAACCATTTGCTTTACCATAAAATATTGTTCCATCTTGTAGTAATAATAAAGCATTATGTTTTTTTATATATTTCATATTATTATTTAAATAAAAAGGGTAAAACCTAAGCCTTACCCTTAATCATCATTTATTTATTAAAAAAAAGTAATTCTACTCTTCTTTATTTTCTTGATTTTCAGGGTTTTTATTATCTTCTTTTTCTTGTTCAGACTCTTGAGATACTGATTCTTCAATTACCTGATCTACTTCTTTCTTAACCTCTTTGGATGCAGGCTCTTCACTTGCCTGAGCTACTTCTTTCTTAACCTCTTTAGATGCGGGCTTTTCACTTACCTGATCTACTTCTTTCTTAACCTCTTTAGATGCAAGCTCTTCACTTGCCTGATCTCTATTATTTTTATCACTCTTTACAATTATTTCATCATTAGTTTCCTTAACTAAATTATTATCATTTAAAGTAGGTTCAGATGAAGATTTTCTTCTAGTTCTTCTTGATTTTTTTCTTTTAGGTTTATTTGTAGCATAATCATCATTATAATCAACTAATTCAATAAACGCCATTTGAGCATTATCTCCCAATCTATTGCTTAACTTTATAATTCTGGTGTATCCTCCTGGTCTGTCAGCAATCTTTGTTGAAATTTCAGAAAATAATTCAGTTATAGCATCTTTTTGCTTCAAATATGAAAACACTATCCTTCTAGAATGAGTAGTATCATTTTTTGATTTTGTAATTAATGGCTCAATATAAGATCTTAAAGCCTTTGCTTTGGCTAAAGTAGTTTTAATTCTTTTATGTTCAATTAACGAACTAGCCATATTTGCCAGCATTGCTCTTCTATGCGCTGACTTTCTACTTAAATGATTAAATCTTTTACCGTGTCTCATACTTTTATAATATTTTAATTATACTTAGAAGTATCATATCCAAATGTTAAGCCTTTTGCTTCAACTAATTCTTCTAATTCAGTTAATGATTTTTTACCAAAATTTCTAAACTTTAACATATCTGACTTTTTAAATGAGACTAACTCTCCTAGAGTATAAACTTCAGCTGTCTTTAAACAGTTTAATGCACGAACTGATAATCCAAACTCAGTTAATTCAGTCTTTAATAATTGGCGCATATGCAAAGTATCTTCATCAAATTCATCAGTTATTTCTTCCTCTAAATTTATTTTTTCATCAGAAAACAACATAAAATGTTGAATTAAAATTTTAGAGGCTTCAGTTAAAGCTTGTTGTGGATCCAAAGAACCATCAGTTGTTATGTTAAAATTTAATTTTTCGTAGTCTATTTTTTGACCAACTCTGTAATTTTCAACATTATAATTTACATTTACAATAGGGGTAAAAATTGAATCAATTGCAATAGTAGAAATTTCTGACTCTTCTTCTATATTTTCCTCTGCAGGAACGTACCCTCTACCTTTTTTTACAGTAAATTCCATTTCAAATGTTACATTATTATCCATTTCACAAATTAACAAATCAGTATTTAAAACTTGAAAATTAGATAAACTACTTGCAATATCATTAGCTGTAACCTTGTTACTATTTGTAACCTTTAAAGTTGCTTTTTCTTCATCAATAGAATCAATTTGCTGCTTGAATCTAACTTGCTTTATATTTAAAATAATTTCTGCAACATCTTGAACAACCCCTTTGATGGTTGAAAACTCATGATCCACACCTACTATTTTAATAGATGTGATAGCATAACCCTCTAATGAAGACAATAACACTCTTCTTAATGCATTGCCTACAGTTAATCCATAACCAGGTTCTAAAGGACGAAACTCAAAATTTCCTCTATTACCTTCTTCATTAATCATTATAACCTCATCAGGTTTTTGAAAATCTAAAATTGACATATTTTTATTTTTTAATTATTTTATTTAGAATATAATTCTACTATTACTTGTTCTTTAATATTTTCAGGAATTTGAATTCTTTCAGGAGCAGCAATAACTTTACCTATTAAAGTTTCAGTATTAAATTCCAACCATTCCATTTTTGATTGATTAGAAGCAATTGAATTTGATATTACTTCCAATGATTTTGACCTTTCGCGAACAGAAATAATATCTCCAGCTTTTAATGCATAAGATGGTATGTTTATATTTTTAGTATTTACAGTAATATGATTATGTGTTACTAATTGACGAGCTGCTCTTCTTGTTGGTGCTATTCCTAATCTATAAACAACATTATCTAAACGTAGCTCGCACATTTGGAGTAAATTTTCTCCAGTAACACCTTTTCTTCTTAATGCTTCCTTAAATAAATTAGAAAATTGTTTTTCTAAAATACCGTAAGTAAATTTAGCTTTTTGTTTTTCCATTAATTGCACTCCATAGTCAGATTGCTTACCCCTTCTTCTTTGATTTCCATGCTGACCTGGAGCATATGCTTTCTTAGCTAATGCCTTATCTGGACCAAAAATTGGTTCTCCAAATCGTCTTGCTATTCTAGATGTTGGACCTGTATATCTTGCCATAATTTTTTATATATAATTTTATCTAAATTTTAAACTCTTCTTTTCTTTGGTGGGCGACATCCATTGTGTGGTAATGGAGTAATATCAACAATTTCTGTAACACTTATTCCAGTATTATGTATTGATCTAATTGCTGATTCTCTTCCTTGCCCAGGACCTTTTACATAAACTTTTACTCTCTTTAAACCTTGTTCTAATGCTACTTTTGCACAGTCTTCAGCTGCTAACTGGGCAGCATACGGAGTATTCTTCTTCGAACCTCTAAATCCCATTTTTCCTGCAGAGGACCAAGAAATAACCTGACCGCTATTATTTGTGAGTGAAATAATAATATTGTTAAAGGTAGCTTGAATATGAGCCTGACCCTCTACTTCAACTCTAACTTTATTTTTTTTAGTTGTTTTTGCCATGTTTAAAAAATTATTTAGTAGCTATTTTTTTATTTGCAACAGTTTTCTTTTTACCTTTTCTTGTTCTAGAATTATTTTTTGTTTTCTGACCTCTTAAAGGTAAACCTGTTCTATGACGAATACCTCTATAACATCCAATATCCATCAATCTCTTGATATTCATTTTTGTTTCTGCTCGCAACTCCCCCTCTACAGTATATTTTTCAGAAATTATTGATCTGATTTTATTAGCTTCATCATCAGACCATTCTTGTACTTTCTTATCAATAGAAACATTTGCTTCCTGCAAAATTGATTTCGCAAAAGATTTTCCAATACCGTATATGTAAGTTAAACCTATAATACCTCTTTTATTTTTTGGTAAATCAATACCTTGAATTCTTGCCATTATTAACCTTGTCTTTGTTTATATCTTGGGTTCTTTTTATTAATCACATAAACGCGACCCTTTCTTTTCACGATAATGCAATCTTCACTTCTCTTTTTTACTGATGCTCTAACTTTCATTTTTATTATATTTTTAATACCTATAAGTTATTCTTCCTTTAGTTAAATCATAAGGAGACATTTCTATCTTTACTTTGTCTCCAGTTAAAAGTTTGATATAGAATTTTCTCATTTTACCAGAAATATGAGCAATTATTTCATGTCCATTTTCTAATTCAACACGGAACATAGCATTTGATAATGCCTGAGTTATTATACCATCTAATTCTATATTTTCTTGTTTAGCCATATATATTTTTTTCTATCTCTTCAAAACTTGATAACACTTCTGCTTTTTCTTTTCTTACCACAATTGTATGTTCGAAGTGAGCAGATGGCTTGCTATCAAAAGTTGTTATAGTCCAACCATCATTATGATGCAAAATTTCTTTTTTTCCCATATTAATCATTGGTTCAATTGCAATTACGAGTCCTTCTTTAAGAATTTGCCCTTCACCTGCTAAACCATAATTTGGAACCTCAGGAGATTCATGAAGGTTTTTACCAATACCATGACCTACTAATTCTCTTACCACAGAATAACCAAAGCTTTCTGCATAATTTTGTATAGCTGAACCAATATCACCAATATAGTTACCTTCTATAGCTACTTCTATACCTTTATATAATGCATCTTTTGTAACATTAAGTAATTTCTTAACATCACTACATATTTCACCTACTTCATATGTAAATGCTGAATCACCATAATAGCCATTTAATAAAACACCACAATCAACAGACAATATATCACCATCTGTTAACATATTACTATTAGGAATACCATGAACTACTTGAGAATTAGGTGAGACACATAAAGTGTTAGGAAATCCATTATATCCTTTAAAAGCAGGAACACCTCCATTATCCCTAATAAACTCTTCTGCTTTTTTATCCAAAGCTAAAGATGTTACTCCAGGTTTTATATAGCAAGCTAACTCAGCATGAGTTCTTGCAACTAATAAAGAACTTTCTCTTATCAAATCAATCTCTTCTTCTGTTTTATAATAAATCATAAATAATCATATCATATTATTACCAGATGATTTTCCTTTTATCCTTCCAGAGTCCATTAATCCATCATAATGTCTCATTAACAAATGACTCTCAATTTGTTGTAATGTATCAAGTACAACTGCTACTAAAATTAATAATGAAGTTCCTCCATAAAATTGAGCAAATCCCATATCCATTTTGAATAAAATCATCGCAAAAGCAGGAAGAATAGCAACAAATCCTAAAAATAAAGAACCAGGAAAAGTGATTCTAGACATCACTGCATCTAAATATTCTGATGTAGCTCTTCCAGGCTTAATTCCAGGAATAAAACCACCGTTTTTTTTCATATCATCAGCCATCTGATTTGGATTAACAGTAATTGCTGTATAAAAATAAGTAAACAACACAACCATTATAAAAAAAGTTAAGTTGTACCAAAATCCATCAAATTGAGAAAATTCTCTTAAAAACCAGTTTGATATATCAGATGAGTCTGCAAAACCTGCTAAAGTGAGAGGAACAAACATTATTGCTTGTGCAAAAATAATTGGCATAACTCCAGCTGCATTCACTTTTAATGGAATAAATTGACGTACACCTCCGTATTGCTTATTTCCAATAACTCTTTTAGCATATTGAACTGGAATTCTTCTAGTTCCTTGAACTAGTAAAATAGAAACCATAATAACAATAAGTAAAGTTACCATCTCAACCATAAACATTACTAAACCTCCAACTTTTGTACCTAATGCTAAAGTAAATTCAGTAATTAAAGATTGAGGTAAACCAGCAATAATTCCAATCATAATTAATAAAGAAATACCATTACCAATACCTCTATCAGTAATTCTTTCTCCCAACCACATTACAAATATTGTTCCAGTAATTAATACTAATACAGCAGTAAACCACCATAAAGGACCCTCAGTAGGAACAACACCAGGATTATTTGTTATTTGTGTGGCAATATAGCCAGGAGCTTGACCTGCACATATAAGAATTGTTAAGTATCTCGTAATACTATTAATTTTTCTTCTTCCACTTTCTCCCTCTTTTTGTAATTTTTGAAAATATGGAATTGCCATACCTAAAAGTTGAATTACAATTGAAGCAGAAATATAAGGCATAATACCTAATGCAAAAATAGATGCATTAGCAAAAGCACCACCAGTAAACATATTCAATAATCCTAACAAACCATCGTCAGTACTTTCTTTCAAAGCTGTTAGCTGAGCAGGGTCAACACCAGGAAGAACTACAAAAGAACCTAATCTATATACAGCTAAAATAAATAAAGTAAATAAGATTCTACTTCTCAAATCCTCAATACTCCAAATATTTTTAATAGTTTCTATTATTTTCTTCATTTTATTTTTCTAAGTTAGTGGAACCTCCAAGCTTCTCTATAGCTAATTTTGCAGATTTAGAAAAAGCATTTGCTGTAATATCTATTTTCATAGTAATTTCTCCCCTAGACAATATTTTAACAAGATCTTTTTTCTGAACAAGACCATTATTAATCAAGTCAATTTTATTAATTTTTGATTTAAGTTTTTTTGATTTAATCAAAGATTCAATTGTATCAAGATTAACTACATTGTATTCAACCCTATTTGGTGAGTTAAAACCAAATTTAGGTAGTCTTCTTTGAAGTGGTTGTTGACCTCCTTCAAATCCTATTTTTTTAGAATATCCTGATCGAGATTTTGCTCCTTTATGCCCTCTTGTTGCAGTACCTCCTTTTTTGGATCCTTCTCCTCTTCCAACTGCTCTTTTTCTTGATTTGATAGATCCTTTTGCTGGTTTTAAATTTTGTAGTTCCATAATAAATTATAATATCGTTACTAAATGTGATACTTTTTTTACCATACCAAGAATTTGTGGAGTTGCATTATGTTCAACAATTGCATTCATTTTGCGTAATCCAAGAGCATCCAATGTCCTACGCTGATCTTTTGGTCTACCTATTTTACTCCTAACTTGTTTAATTTTTATTTTTTTCATAATAAAATATACTTATCCATTAAAAACTTTCTCCATTTTCAAGCCCCTTTGCATTGCGACTGTTCTAGCGTCTCTTAATTCAAGTAAAGCTTTCAAAGTAGCCTTAACTAAATTATGAGGATTAGCAGAACCTTTAGATTTTGCAAGTACATCTTTTACTCCAGCACTTTCTAAAACTGCACGCATTGCCCCACCAGCTTTGACACCGGTTCCACTTGAAGCTGGTTTCATTAAAACTAATGCTCCTTTGAATTTTGCAACCTGATCATGAGGGATAGTTCCATTATGAATAGGAACTCTTACTAAATTTTTCTTTGCTGCTTCTATAGCTTTCTGAATCGAAGTTGCAACATCTTTAGACTTTCCTAATCCAATACCAACAATACTTTTTTCATCACCAACAACTACAATAGCAGAAAACCTAAATGCTCTACCACCTTTAGTTACTTTAACAACTCTTTGAACTGCAACTAATCTATCTTTTAATTCAATATCTGCAGTTACGTTTATTCTTTTATTTTGTGCTAATTTTAACATATTTTTTTAAAATTTTAATCCTGCTTTTCGTGCTGAATCAGCTAATTCTTTAACTCTTCCATGATATAAAAAACCTCCTCTATCAAAAACAACAGTATCAACTCCAACTTTTTTAGCATTTTCAGCTATTAATTTACCAACTTCATTAGCTTGTTGTGTTTTGGTTCCTTCAAAACTAGAAGAAGATGCTGATGTTATTGTATATCCAGTAATATCATCGATAATTTGTGCATAAATCTGTTTATTAGATCTAAATACAGCTAATCTTGGTCTTTCTTGTGTCCCAAATATTTTTTTTCTAATCGAGTATCTTACTCTTTTTCTTGCTATTTTTTTTGAATTCATAATAAATTGTTTATTTAGCTGCAGCTGTTTTTCCTGCCTTCTTTCTTACATATTCATCAACATATCTAATTCCTTTACCCTTATAAGGCTCAGGTTTTCTCTCAGCTCTTATTCTTGCAGCCATAGCACCAACTAACTGTTTATCACAACCTGAAATTGTCACTATAGGTGCTTTACCTTTTTCTGTTTCTGCTATTACTTTAAGTTGATCAGGAATTTCAAAAATAATATTATGAGAATAACCAACAGAAATATCAAGTGTGTTTCCTTGCGTTACTGCTCTATATCCAACACCCCTAAGTTCTAATTTTTTAGTATGACCTACAGAAACACCCTCAACCATGTTAGCAATTAATGACCTATATAATCCGTGTTTTGCTCTTATCTCTTTGTCTTCGGATGATCGTTGAAGAGTTATAATATTATCTGCAATATTAACAGATATATTATGTAAATCAATATTTTGAGAAAGCTCACCAAGCTTTCCTTTTACTTGAATATTTTGACCTTCCATATTTACTGAAACACCTTCAGTAATGACAATTGGGTTATTTCCTATTCTAGACATTATTCTTTATCTTTTATTTAATAAACATGACAAATTACTTCTCCTCCAATATTCATATCTCTCGCTTCTTTATCTGTCAATACACCTTTAGAAGTTGAAAGAATCGCAATACCTAATCCATTAATTACTCTAGGTAAATTATTTGCATCCGCATACTTTCTCAAACCAGGTTTAGAAATTCTAATTAGTTTCTTTATAGTAGGCAACTTAGTTTTATCATTATACTTTAAAGCAATTTTAATATTACCTTGTTTATCTGTAGTTTCCTCAAACTTAAAATCTAATATATATCCCTTTTCATGAAGAATCTGGGTAATAGACTTTTTCATTTTAGATGCAGGTATATCTACAACTTTATGGCCTGCCATTTGAGCATTTCTAACTCTTGTTAAATAATCTGCTATAGGGTCTGTTAACATATCTTTAATTAATTTATATTACCAACTTGCTTTTTTAACTCCTGGTATTAGTCCAAAATTTGCCATTTCTCTAAATTTAACACGAGAAATACCAAATTGTCTCATGTATCCTTTAGGTCTTCCTGTTAATTTACATCTATTATGCATCCTAATAGGAGAAGCATCCTTTGGTAATTTTTGTAATCCTTCATAATCACCAGCAGCTTTTAATGCAGCTCTTTTTTTTGCATATTTCGCTACAATTTTTGCTCTTTTAACCTCTCGGGCTTTCATTGATTCTTTTGCCATGTTTTAACTTTCTATATTTTTATTATTTTCAGATTGATTTTCATCAGATATCAATTCTTCTTTTTCTAATTTAACAGTTTTATCTTCGTTTTTATTGAGATTTTCTACTGTCTTTTCTTTTGATTTATCATGCACTTTAAAAGGCATTCCAAGCTCCTTTAGTAACATCATCGCATCAAGATCAGAATTAGAATTAGTGACAAAAGTTATATCCATTCCAGTTATTTTAGATATTTTATCTATACTAATTTCTGGAAATGCTATTTGTTCCTTTATTCCCATTGTATAATTTCCTCTCCCATCAAAACCCTTATCAGATATACCATTAAAATCTCTTACTCTAGGTAAAGTAGATGTAATAAGCCTGTCTAAAAACTCATACATTTTATCCCCTCGAAGAGTAACCATAACTCCTACAGGCATACCCTTTCTTAATTTAAAATTAGAAATATCCTTTGTAGATAAAGTCAACATTGCGTGCTGACCTGTAATCAATGTCATTTCCTTTTGTGCTGCTTCAATTTGTTTTTTATCAGAAATAGCGCTTCCCAAGCCCTGATTAAGACATATCTTAACCAATTTAGGAACTTGCATTACTGATTTATAATTCGTTTTGAGGTTATTAATAACCTCTTCCTTGTATTTTTTCTTTAATCTTGGTATATATTCCATCACTTAATTGCTTCTCCTGTTTGTTTTGCAAATCTTATTAACTTTCCTGTTTTTTCATCCTTTCTTCTTCCAACCTTAGTAGGTTCACCAGACTTTGGATCAACCAGAACTAGATTAGAAATATGTATTTTAGATTCTTGTTTAATAATTCCCCCCTGAGGATTTGCAGCATTTGGTTTAGTGTGTTTAGATATCATATTTACACCCTCTACCATAGCTTTATTTTCCTTAGGATAAACCTTAATTACTTTTCCTTTTTCACCTTTAGAGTTTCCGGAATTTACTAAAACTATATCGTTTTTTCTTATCTTAATCTTTACCATATTTTAATATTATAATACTTCTGGTGCTAATGAAACAATTTTCATAAAATCATTATCACGTAACTCTCTAGCAACAGGTCCAAATACACGTGAACCTTTCATTTGTCCATTTTCATCAATAATTACACACGCATTGTCTCCAAAACGTATATATGATCCATCTGCTCTTCTTATCTCTTTTTTTGTTCTTACTACAACAGCTTTAACAACTTGTCCCTTCTTAATATTACCTGAAGGCATAGCATTTTTAACAGTACATACAATTTTATCTCCTATAGAGGCATAACGCATTTTAGTCCCTCCTAAAACTCTTATACAAAGAACTTCTTTTGCTCCACTATTATCTGCAACTTTTAATCTTGATTCTTGTTGTATCATATTATTTTGCTCTTTCAATTATTTCTACTAACCTCCAATTTTTATTTTTACTCAATGGTCTTGTTTCCATGATTTTTACTAAATCACCTTCGCCACATGTATTTTTTTCATCATGAGCTATAAATCTTTTGCTTTGATTAACAAATTTTCCATATAATGGATGTTTCACTTTTCTTTCAATTGTCACAACAATAGACTTATCCATTTTACAACTTGAAACAATACCAATTCTTTCTTTTCTAAAATTTCTATCCATTTTATTAACTATTTTAATCTACCTCTTCTAGTAATTTCTGTCATAATTCGAGCTACAGTTTTTTTAGCATATTTAATTTTCATAGGATTCTCAATAGGAGAAACCGAATGACTCATTTTCATTTTAATTAACTTGTCTCTTTCAGAATTTAAAAGATCATTAAGTTCATTTAATGGCATATCTGTGTATACTTGCGCTTTCATTTTATTAATTATTTTGTAAATCTCTTCTCACAACAAACTTAGTTTTTATTGGTAATTTTTGAGCAGCTAATCTTAAAGCTTCTTTAGCAGTATCTATATCTACACCATCACACTCAAAAAGCATTCTTCCTGGAGTTACCATTGACACCCATGCTTCAACACCTCCTTTACCTTTACCCATTCTAACTTCAGCAGGTTTTTTTGTTATCGGTTTATCAGGAAATATTCTAATCCAAACTTGACCTTGCCGCTTCATAAAACGAGTTACAGCAATACGAGCCGCTTCTATTTGACGAGCAGTCATCCAAGTTTCCTCCAAAGCTTTTATACCATAAGACCCAAAAGCTAATTTATTTCCTCTTTGGGCATTACCTTTCATTTTGCCCTTTTGCATCTTTCTGAATTTTGTTTTCTTTGG
>CEVN01157289.1_pt1 | contig 36932 bp, 35 predicted proteins | sample 427041 | NCBI WGS metagenome assembly CEVN01 (sample SAMEA2623463, study PRJEB7988) | marine metagenome | biome: marine biome (ENVO:00000447); feature: surface water layer (ENVO:00002042); material: "saline water (ENVO:00002010), including plankton (ENVO:xxxxxxxx)" | depth 5 m
TTAAACCTTTGCTCAGTCTAAAGCCCAGTAATTTAGTTTAGATTATTCAATAAAGAAAACTTTTTTACAAAAAATTTTAAAATTATTTTATTTTAAGAGGAGAAATAGTATGCGAATTATATAATAATATCGTTATCAATAATAGATATTTTCACTATTATATCTAAAAGTTCCTGGAAACTAATCCCCATAGATTTTGCAGACATTGGCAATAAACTGGTAGAACACATACCCGGAAGAGTATTAACCTCTAATAGAAATGGTGTAGAATTTCTATCTAACAAAAAATCGACTCTAGCATAATGACGACAGCCTATAGCCTGATATATCCTCACCGCTTCTTTTTTAATAAACGTAGTTAATGAATCATCAATATCTGCTGGACACATATAATCAGTATGCCCTTGCGTATATTTTGACTCATAATCATAAAGTCCAGATTTAGGTATTATTTCAACAATATCTAATGCTTTATTACCTAGTATCCCAACAGTTAATTCTCTGCCATCTATAAATTCCTCAATTAAAATTTCATCAGAATAAATAGATGCTAAACGAATAGCTTCATTTATTTCATTTTTACTATTAATAATTGATAGGCCTAAAGTCGATCCTTCAGAATTAGGTTTGACTACGACGGGAAACTTAATCTTTTTATTTGTTTTATATGACAATAAGCTGGGAATCTTATTTTTATTAAATTTAAATGTCAGCCAATCAGGTGTCTTAATATTATTTTTACTAGCAATGATTTTAGTAAAATGTTTATTCATAGCCAGCATAGAGGCCATAGGACCAGAGCCAGTATAGGTAAAACCATGCTGTGATAAGAAGCTTTGTATTTGACCATTTTCACCCTCACCACCATGCAAAGCATTAAAAACTAAGGAATAATCATTGATAGAGTGGGTAAAGTTTGAAAAATTTAATCTATTTAGTTCGATAAGCTGCAAGTTGTATCTCTTGCTTAAAAAAGGAATTATTTCTATTGCAGACTTAATGGATACCTCCCTTTCGCTAGATATTCCTCCAAACAATAAAGCTATATTTAAATTCTTATTCGTAAGCACCTCTTTTATTTTAAGCTAAATATTAAATAAAATCTAAAAAACATAAAAATTAATAATACTAGTAAAAAAATTATTAAATAATAAGATGATAAATAAATTGGAATTAAACTAATAAAAGATAAAATTGAAAATAATGATAATAAAATTAAAAGAGTCTTTTTATTACTAAAACCATTATTTAGTAAACTATGATGGATATGGTTCTGATCGGCCTTAACGATAGATTTAATTTTATTAACGAAACCATTCACTTTATTAAACCTTAAAAATATCATGCAAAAAACATCATAAAATGGCATGGAAATAAATGATAATAAATAAACCTTCTGATAGTTATAATTAAAAAATGATGAGAGATGGACTATACTAATTGCCATGATCCAACCGAGTAGCTGACTACCTGCATCACCTAAAAAAATTCTAGCTGGAGGAATATTAATAAAAAAGAATGCAAATATTGATCCTAAGAATATACTAATTAGGATAAAATACTGTTGACTTAAAAATGGAATCAAACTAATTACTATTATCATATTTAAACAAAATACTATAAATATACCAGATGAGAGCCCATCAATTCCATCAATAAGGTTCATCGAATTAATTGCAACTATAAAAAATATCATAGTAACAATTAAATCAAGATAATAATAGTTGGACAAAGAAAATACAAACCCTGATTTAGTAATAACAAATATAGCAACAAGTTGAAAAAATAATTTTTGATAAGCACTAATATCAATTAAGTCATCAAAAAAACCACCAATAATTAAGAGTGTAGTTGAAAATAAAATTTGACTTTCAGATTCAGTTATTGAGATCAAAACCTGTTCATTTATGATTCTATAAACTAACAATATTAATAGAGAAGAAAAAATTATACCTATCCCACCTATCTTTAAAATTTTTTCTTTATGAATTTTACGCTCATTAGGATAATCATAAAGATTTAAATAATTACCATTATTAATTAGAAGCTTAAAAACTAACAATGTTGATATCATTGATATGATGAAATAAATTATATTAATATACATTTTTTTTATGTTTGCTTATGGAATAAATTGTGATAAATTTAAAACACAATATCAAATTTTTAAATTATATTTTTTTGGAGGATACGGATATTATGAACTTTATCAAATTTTTATTAGCTTTTTCTATATCTACATTTATTATTGCAGATGACCGAATTAAATACAATGAAATAGCACAATCAGAATCTAATGAACAAAAGACTAAAAATACTAATGATGAGGAAACCGAGAACACCAGCCTTGAAGATGCTGCTGCCGATTTTTCTGGCCCAATTGATTTTAAAGATGAGTACTTATTAAGCCTAAGCTTCGGATCGACGATTCCATTTGGAAAAAATTTAAAAGAATCTTATACAGGTGGAATGAATCTAAAATTCAATGTACTGACACCTTTTGGATTTAGTATGCTAGGTAAAGATTTTAAGCTTTTAGCGGGTTTAGATATTTTAAAATGCACTGCGAGTGAAGGTAAGACTTATGGTGATTATAACGTTACAAGTTTTGGAGCTAAGCTAGTAACAAATATTTCCATCATAGACATTGCTATAGGAAGCGGACTAGCTTCTTCTTCAGGGACTTCATATATATCAGATAATGGCGTGTTTCCTGAATATTCAATGACTACTGCTTATATTTCTGGCGGATTGTATTACAAGCTACCATTAGACAAATTATTTCAAAAGGTTGATATGGGTAATTTGAATTTTGATATAAGTAATTTATCTATTTCCTTATATACAGAAGGAATAGAAATATTTGGAGCTCCAGCTGAAGAAGGTACAAGCGATTTGATTAGTGTAGGGGCTTCACTAGCATATCCAATATTATTTTAAATTTTTAAATCAATAAAAATCAAAAAAGGCCAATTAAATAATTGGCCTTTTTTATTTATTATAAATATTCCACATACTTGAAATTATTTCTTCTATAGAATATTGAGGAGTCCAATTGAGCTCTAATTTTGCTTTATCAAATTTAGAGATTAATATATCGGGATCCCCCTTCCTTCTATCTGAAAAATTACATATAATTCTATTTTTAATAATTTTTTCAACTATTTTAACTATATCTAATATGGAATATCCCACTCCATTAGATAAATTAAGGATTGCGCTCTTATTATTATCTAAGTATTCAAGAGCTTTAATATGTGCATCTGCCAAATCTAATACATGGATATAATCTCTTATACATGTACCATCTTCTGTATTATAGTTATTACCAAAAATTTCAAGTTTTGAACGGACACTAGTGGCAACTTCCATAATAATAGGGAGTAAATTCCTGGGTTTTTTTTCTTTACAATATATTAGATCTTCTTTGTTAGAGTAACCTGCAGCATTAAAATATCGTAGAGATATAAATCTTAATGAGCTAACCTTAGAAATCCAATCTAAATAATTTTCTATATATAATTTTGTATATCCATAATGATTCAAAGGCAAGGTAGGATGATTTTCATCGATGGGATTATATTTAGGCTGACCATAAACTGCAGCTGTGGATGAAAAAATAAATTTATTAACTTTAAATTTTATAGCTGTAGATATAAGGTTAAGAGAGCCAATAATATTATTTTCCGTATACTTATTTATTTTTTTTGTAGACTCTTCTACATCCTTAAAAGCAGCCATATGTATCACAGAATCTATTTTGTGATTTGAGAAGATCGAATTCAAATCAGCTCTAGATCTTATATCACCATTAATAAATTTTGATTTATGATTTAAATTTCTTTTATATCCATTTGAAAGATTATCTAAAACAATAACATTATGATTAGACTCACATAATAAATCAACAATATGTGCTCCTATATACCCCGCACCTCCTGTAACTAATACTTTACTCAGAAGCTTTAACTCCAATTTGAAAATATTTAAACCCCAAAGAATTCAATTTTTTATTATTGTAGATATTTCTCCCATCAAAAATGACAGGTCTATTCATAAGTTTCTTTATTTTATCCATATCTGGGCTTCTAAACTCTTTCCATTCAGTTAATAATAACAATGCATCTGAATTCAATAAAGGCTTATATCTACTATTGAAAAACTTAACTTTATTATTATTTTTGTAATATTCCTTAGCATTATCCATTCCCTTTGGATCATAAATATGAATATTAATATTATTATTTAATAGTTTATCAATAATCTTAATTGCTTGCGACTCTCTAATATCATCAGTCCCAGGCTTAAATGTGACCCCCCAAACAGCTATATTCATTCTATCGTAATCTGTTTTACTAAAAAAACTTAATATTCTTGAAGTGAAATTTTTCCACTGTTTTTTATTAGTTTCTAATGTCGCTTTAGACATTAATGAAGTCAACCCTACTTCTTCAAACTGTTTTTCTAATGAACTCACATCTTTAGGGAAGCAAGAACCTCCAAAACCAATGCTTGGGTATATGAACTGATAACCAATCCTCCTATCACTTCCAATGCCTTTCCTCACATCATTTATATTTGCCCCAATCTTTTCACATAATTGACTAATATCATTAATGAATGATATTTTCATGGCAAGCATAGCATTCGCTGCATACTTTGTTAATTCAGAACTAACTATATCTAAAAAAATTAATTTCTCATGATTCATTGAAAATGGCCTATATAAATCTCTAAATATCTCTTTTAAATTTTCATTTTCTAACCCTATAATAATTCTATCTGGAGACATAAAATCATCTACAGCCTTCCCTTCCTTTAGAAACTCAGGGTTATTAGCAATATCAAATTCAATTTTTAGACCTCTATTCTTAATTTCTTCTTCTATTTTCTTTTTAATTAAGGATGTTGTACCAGCAGGAACTGTTGACTTTATAACTATGATTTTATATTCTTTAATGTATTTTCCTATATCGCTAGCTGCTTTAAGAATATAATCTAATTTACTACTACCATCATTGTTCATAGGCGTACTAACAGCCAAAAAAATAATTTCAGCTTCATCAATAACCTTTTCCACATTATCCGTAAATAATAAATTTCCTTCATTTGATGCCTTACTAATAATATCATCTAGTTTTTGTTCAAAAATCGGGATTTTACCTTTTTTAAGATTATCAATCTTTTTTTTATCTATATCAAGACAATAAACCTTATTGCCCATATAAGAAAAACATGCTCCAGTCACAAGACCAACATACCCCGTTCCAATCATAGTAATTTTCATTTATAACATCTCCAATTTATAATTCATATACAACTCTAATATTATGATTAACAATATTACTTGTTTCAAAAAAATCAATTTGATTAGACTCCAATGTATATAAAAATTGATAAAAAAATCTAACTTTCTCATAGACTAAACATGATATAGCCCCAGATAAATTTATGCTATACAAAATAGGAGTTAGTGGAAAACTATTTTTTTCTGCTTCAAAAATCCTAAATAAATTAGAGTTTCCTTCTTTATTAAATTTTATCTGAAAATTATATATCGTAGGAAGTTTCCCAATATATGTGCTAGTCAATTTCATTGATTCATAGCTATTTTGGGAATAGCCAATTCCCTTTAGCTGATAAAAATAATTTTCAAAGTTCCTAAAGCTAATATAAGTATCATTACTAATTCTAGTATAGGTCAAGGTATTTAAAGTTTGATTACAGATAAAGTCAATAAAAGAATATTTAACAATGACACCTAAACGATCAGGGTTTTTATCTCTTTCATCTGGCTCATCATTATTAACTATAAAATCATCAACTAAAAAATCTAAATACAACATACTTTTATCTGTAATTTTATAAGAAAATAATAATTGCCAAAAACCATTCATTTGCACCCTACTATTCCTTTGATCTGAATAATAGAAATTAATTGGATTGATATATAATCCTTCAAAAGTTTGGTTTTGACCACCATAAACAATTGACTGAGATAGCCCTAATTGGATTTTTCTTGATAATTTTAAATCAAGATGCTGAAAACTAAAAAATCTTTTTGTTGTCATGATGCTATCTAATGGAATTAATATCCCTTCAGAATCTATAGAATCTTCATAATCATTTAATCTTGAAACGTAAAAAGAATAGTTTGTCTTATTTCCTGATAATGAAAAGCCATAATGATCGAAAGGAAAAGAATTATTGGAGAAAATCAAACTATACTCATTTAATATACCATAGTTCCTACTTAATCTTCCTGCAAAAAACTCTAAATTATTAAATTTAGATAATAAATATGCTTCTCTTACATAGCCTGTTAATATTTCATTTTTATCACCATGAAAACTATCATCATTAATTAGTCTTTTATCAAAATCAACACCAATTTTCAAAGTAGTATTATCAATTTTAATTATAGAAGATATATCTAAGTAAGGAGATAATGAAACTTGTTCTCCATTACTTGAAAAACCAGGATTGATTCTGAAACTTAATTCGCTATTTAGTTTAGTTTTTTGATGAAAATTAAAATAATTTTCAGTGCTAATTTTATTTATTTCATTATATGTATAGGGCTGTTTAAATATAAAAATATCATCAAATGACTTATTTTTTATTATTTGATATTCAAGAACATAATACTCATTAGAGTTATTCTCAAATGGAAGATACATATCTAGGCTTGATGCAAATACGGTAGACATTATTATTAAATAATATCTAAATAAGCCTTTTTTATTTATGTTTACTCTAATGACTCCGCGCTCCTTTTAAAAATATATTTATCATCGCTTTAAAAAAATATTTAATATCTGTTCTAATAGGTGATTTTAATTTTTGATTTAAATATTCTTCTTCGCTATTCAATATGGCATCAAAATTTTCAGGTAAATCAGCATAATAAGGTGGAATTAGTCCTGGCTTGACTTTAATACGTAATTTTTGAAGATGCTCTGGATATGTAGAAAAATATTTTTCACTTAAAGGCCTAACTCCTATTAAATTCAATTCTCCTTTAAAAAAATTAATAAACATAGGGATTTCATCAATCCAAAATTTTCTAAATATTTTCCCCCATGTTGTAACTCTATAATCATTAAAAAATTTCCCACTATCAGATAAATTGTTTTCATCCATTATTAATTTTTGACAGTACTCTGAATATGGATACATTGTCCTAATTTTATATACTTTTATTATTTTTCCTTTATAACCAATTCTATTCATTTTAAATATAGGTCCATAGGATGGGGCCATATTAAATTCCGGATCCTTATCTTTTTTTGAAATTACATATAGTAATCCTTCTATCTCGAAATATTCTAAAATTTCAAACCCACAAGATATTAATCTGCCTAATATTTCAGGCTTTGACATCACCCTATTATGACCTTGGGTTGCAAAAAAATAAAATTTTCTTATAATAGGTAGCTTAGGGAGTACTCTTTTATAAAAGAAATCAATGATTCGTAAAATAGTTTTAAAGCCTATAGGTACTTTATTTCTAATTCGTGCTCTTCTACTTTCTAAAGTTTCTCCACACGACAAATAGATGTTTCCATTATTTAGTTTTTTGTTTACTATTTCATGAAATTTATTAACTCTTCTTATGTTATTAACTTTTTCAAAATTAAAAATATATTGCATGTTTTCATTATCTATATTTAGGATATTTGAAGACTCTTTAGTTATTAAACTATAACCTTGAGTATTTTCAAAATCACAATACTTCTTTATTTTATCATTTATTTTATCATTATAGTTAATAATTTTATCCATAGATATTATGAGTAATCTAATATTTCTTTTAAGCAACGATAGGCAGTTTTTCCATCCCACAACTCAGGTCGACAAGATGCATGCTTAATATTAATTATTTTATCATATCCATTTTGTATGTTTTTCACGTTATTACCAACTAACAGAGAAACCCCACCATTATCTAATAAGGTGATTGGCCTCTCAGTATTCTCTCTTAGTGTAATGCATGGAGTCCCTAAAACTGTACACTCTTCTTGTAGGCCCCCGCTATCTGTGAACATTATTTTACATTCTTTATTTAGCCTTAACATATCATGATAATTAAGAGGATGTAATAAAATTATTTTTTCACTATTTAATATTCTAACCCATAAATTAAAATCTTTGAGTTGTTTTTCCGTTCTTGGATGAACTGGCCAAATAATAGGGAAATCTACCATGCTATCATTCAACAACAACTCTATGATTGGCTCTAAAACTAATCTAGAATCTACATTTGAAGGTCTATGCATTGTTATTAAAGCAAAATAATCTAAATCCTTGAAATTAGTATCTATTTGATTTTCTAAAAGGTTTTCTGCAATTATATTTTGGACATTTATTGTTCGAATTTTCTCAATATTATTTTCTAGGGTATCTATCATAATATTCCCAACGAACTTTATCTTAGAACTAGAAATACCTTCTTTTATTAGATTATCAGAAGATATTCTATCAGGTGTCAATAAAAGATCAGATAGACGATCAGTAACTAAACGATTAATCTCTTCTGGCATAGTTTTATCTTTAGAACGAAGTCCAGCTTCAATATGACATACTTTAATATTTAATTTTTTAGCTACAATAGAACAAGCCAATGTTGCATTAACATCACCAACTACAACAACCCAATCAGGATTTTCTTTTTTAAGAACTTTCTCAAACTTAATCATAGTCATACCAATCTGTTCAGCATGTGTCCCAGATCCTATCTCTAAGTTGATATCTGCAAAAGGAATCTCTAAAGTTTCAAAAAAAGAACGTGACATTCTATCATCATAATGCTGCCCTGTATGTATTAGTTTATGATTAATATAGTGATGTTTATTTATTTCCTTAATAAAAGGAGAAATCTTCATAAAATTAGGACGAGCTCCAACTACAGAAATTATCTTCATATAATAAATTTTATTTTCATACGATAAATTAAGCTAATTTAATTTAAAAAATAGAATAATTCTCTATAAGGTCTACAGAAAATTGAACTAAATCTGTTTTATCCTTAAATAATTTATTTTTTTTATCTCTCCATGAAGATTTTATATTTTGATTTGACATTACTTCTCTAATAATTGGAAATATATCTTCATAATCTTTAGGCTTAACACCCCAGCCTAATTTATATTTTTTTTCTAAATCATCAAGATATTTTATCTTACCAACAAAATCATTGACTCTTATAAATGGCACACCTAATATTCCAGCTTCAGCGCACATTGTTTGACTATCTCCAATAAATATATCAGAAAATGCCATTAAATCATGAAGTTTATTCTTTGGAATATTAATTTTATGCGAAATTAAATCCGTTGGCAACTCATCCTCAGAACTAATATAAATTTTTCCTAATGGTTTTAATGAATTTATTATTTTATTTAAAAGATCTCTTGTTATCCCTTTATGTTTTCCTTCTATATCATGTCCAGATGTTAAACTAACCAAACGAATAATAAAATATCTGTCAGAATTTGATATCCCAATCTCCTTCTTAACATTTTCATCTGGCTTAAAATATTTTGGATTAAGATATGCCATTTTTTGGATACCATTGTATGATTTTTTTTTATAACTATAGTTCCCTACTGAAGTATACTCCGGAGCAACAATTGAAGAAGCAAATGGATAAGCTGTTTTACAAAATAATTTATTTATCTCGTAATCATCCTCATTATATACTATAGATGGTATTTTCATTATTTTTCCAATATGAGTTATAGATATATCTGTTCCAATCATAATATTAGGTCTAAATGATTTACAATATTTAAATAATGAAATATTTTGCCTAACTAATTCCAATCCAAGTTTTGATAAAATTGAGAAAATGTTTTTTTTTCTTTTTTCTCTATCGAGTAGTTTGACGTATTCAACTTTTTCTAGATCTAATAAAGTTTTTAATACATCTTTATTTTTAATAACAATCTTAATATCGTGATTATTATTTTTTAATGATTTAATAATAAATTTAAATAAATAGTAATGAGCTGGATGATTTAAAGCGAATAAGATTTTCATTTATTAAAAATTTCAATTATTTCATCCTTAGAAGGATAGTTTAAAAGGACAGCATTATGAGGGCCATGATATACAAACATAGAACCTGCAGCTACAGCAGAAGCATATGAATATTTAATGGCCATTGTAAAATCCTCATAATTACCAGCTCCCCCAGCAGCTACTACTGGAATAGATACGTTTGTAGATACTTGACTTATTAAATCAAAATCATACCCCTTCATTGTACCATCATTATCAACTGAATTGATAAGAATTTCGCCAGCCCCATTTTCTTCAACTAATTTAGAAAATTCAACCGGACATATTTTCATAGATTTCTTACTAGATTTTTTATAAATATATCTTTTCCCAAGAAAACTTTTTTTTACATCTATCGATACCACTATTGTTGATGATCCGAATGAATCAGAAGCCTCTTTGATAAAATTTGGATTTTCTATTGCATGAGAATTAATAATTACTTTCTCAGCTCCCAAATTAATAATTTCTTTTATATCCGTTAAAGATTTAATTCCTCCACCTACAGAAAATGGCATATTAGCTTCATCTGCAACCTTTTGTATAAGATTCTTAGAGATAGATCTCTTTTCTTTAGTCGCAAGTATATCTAAAAAGACTAATTCATCTGCTTTAAGATCATTAAAAATTTTAACTGCATTAATAGGATCGCCAATATAATTAGACTTATTAAATCGTATTGTTTTTACAATACCATTATTTTCAAGAAGAAGAATTGGAATAACTCTAGGTCTATACATTTAATTTAACCGATCTTGGTTTTTAAGAAATTTTCTAGCAGGATTTCGCCCCAATCATGACTTTTTTCAGGATGGAACTGCGTACCAAATATATTATTTTGATGAATTGCAGATACAAACTCTCCATCGTAATCTGTAATGGATAAGATATCATCCAAATTATTACACTTCATATGAAAAGAATGAGTAAAATAAAACATAGAATCATTAGATAGATGTTGAATCAAAGGAGACTCCTTTTTAAATATCAATGTATTCCAACCCATATGCGGTACTTTATATTTAAGCTCATCCTTTGTTTTTAATTTTAGAATATCTGCATCAATCCACCCTAAACCTTCTATATCACCTTCAAAACTATATTTTGCCATTAATTGCATGCCAAGACAAATACCTAGAATTGGAGTTCCATCATTTAAAACTTTTTCATTCATAATATCCCAAATTTTTTTTTCTTTTAGGTTCTTAACTCCCATCCTGAAATGTCCAACCCCTGGTAATATCAGCTTATCTGCCGATTTAATCTCTTTTAAATTATCAGAGATTTCAGCAAATAAACCTATTTTTGATATTTTTTTTTGCACAGACCTTAAGTTGCCCATGCCATAGTCAATAATTATTATTTTATCTAGCATATTTTAAATATAGTATCTTAGGAATGATATTCATTTTACATGCAAACTTTATAGGAAACTTCAACATCTTAATCATAGGTAATAAAGTTTTATAATCGTTATGAGATTTTATCGGAGATGACATAATTTTTTCCCATTCATTTTTTGAAATATCAAGTTTATTAATTGCATAGTCTACGGTTTTTTGATCAAATTTATACGGACTTGAATTTATTTCGTTTAAAGCATCCTCCCTTTTAATTTGGTTAGAACGAATCAATGCTGATAATTCTGTTTTTCTTTTATCAATATTAAATTTCTTAGGTAAATAATATGACTGAAAAAATTTAGTATAATGGTTTTCATGATGATGCCCTCCATAATATTTCCAATCTAATTTTTCTTTTAGAATTACATCAACTTTATTTTTATTATAATCTATATATTCCATCAATCTTAGTTCTCTAATTCCCTTAATCCATAAATAATATTGTAATTTTAAAAAAGTCATATGTGGAAAACTTTTATTTTTTTTAATTCTTCCAAATTTTTTATGGACATCTTTTACATACAACGGGTCCATATACGTCCAACTTATTGGAGAAGTTCCTTCAGTTCTAAATGAATGTCCATTTAAAATATATTTAATACCTTTCTTATTTGCGACGTTATAAAGAACAGAATAGATGGCATAATCTGTCGGAATATCAGCATCTGGTGTTGATGATTTTAAAAATGAAACTTGCAAATCTTTAAACTCTTCCCAATCAGCAACGATAGTATATAAATCTACATCTAATTTTTGACAGGCATTTTTAATATTGCTTACTGATATATCTGAATTCCAACCATTATCAAAATGTACAGCTAAAGGATTTAAACCTAAATCTTTTGCTGTTAATAAAGTAAAAGTACTATCTCTTCCACCACTAACTCCAACAATACAATCATATTTTTTCCTTTTATTACTATTTTTTATTTTATTTATGATTTTATCTAATTTATTATCTAAATCAGGCCCAAGAGGAAACGATTGTTCAAGTTCATCATGAATTTTACAATACTTACATTCACCCAAATGGTCAAACCAGATATCCTTTACTGTTGTATCCAGTATACATCTTGAACATAATCTATTTTTCATAATTTTATCATGATTTAAAATATTTAATTTTACCATTATCTGATGTTTCAAATTTATCTGTATACACTAATTCAAAAGATACTTCTTTTCCTAACTGTTTATCTAATGTTGATGTAATTATTTTTTCATGGCTTTTATTATAGCCTGGTAGTTTTTTGATTTTACATATAATAGAAAGGCCGCTACTCTTTTCAATCTGATAATATTCAATAGGTAAATCTTTAAACAGTATAGTGAATCCTGGACCAGTAATAACTGTACCGTTATCAAACTCAATAACATCTGATGATCTTCCTAAAACCTGATTAATTACTTGTCCATTATAATTAAACGCTTCATTCTTATCATTTAAAACCTGAATTTCATCTCCAATTAAATAGTTAATAAAAGGCATAGAATAATTTAATAAATCTGTTGATAAAATTTCACCAATCGAATTCTTATTAATATTTTTTTGACTAATTACCACATTATAACCAACTTCAAAAAAACCCTTATCATGCTCAAACCCTGTAACTCCTCCATCATTAACTCCATAACAATTTAAAATTGTACAATTAAATGCTTTATTAATGGCTCCTCTAAATTCATCAGTTAATATTTCCGAAGTTGGCATACATGCATTAATATTTAACCTTATTGAATTTTTATTAACATATTTAGCTAGCATATAGATTGATGAAGCATAACCATATAAATATAAAATCTTTTTATTTTTAATTATAGTAACATATTTCTCACAAACTTCATCTGACATATTAATGCCATTTAAGCCAACTTTATTCTTTATTTTATAATATATATAATGTTTTATAGATGGTTTATCAGATATATATAAAGAAGTACTACCTAAAGCTACATATTTATCACCTAAACTATATCCAGTTTTTTCCCAATTATAAATATTATTAGCAGTTGTAAAACTCCAAGACCTATTATCAAGCAAATAAACTAGAGGGTCTCCACTTGATCCTCCAGTAGCATTTTCTTTAAAAGAAATTGATTTAATATTTTTAGGTATTAGTTTTATATAGTTTTTTCTAATTAAATCTTTTGTTAGAATTGGCAATTTATTTAAATCATTTATAGACTGTATATCAGATGGTTTTATATTCAGCGAGTCAAATAAATCTTTATAGTATTCAGTATTTACATAAGCATGATTGATGAGTTCTTTTAATTTCTTATTTTGCCATAATAAAATCTTATCTTTATTAAGTTTACTTAGATAATTAATTTGATTCAAACTTTTTGATATGCTTGTATGCATCAAAATATCAGCAAAAGGAAATATAATTTCTTTTAAAATTATATTTTTAAATATCATTTTTCATAGATCCTGTATATATATCGCATAATCTTTGTATTTGAATTTTATGATTAAAATTATCTTTAATATGCAAACAAGCATGTTCTCCCATATTTTTTAATAATTTTCTATCATTGTAAAGTAGATTCATCTTAATAGATATACCTTCAACATCTCTTTCTTTAACTAAAAACCCAGTCTTATTATTTACAACAACTTCAGGGATACCAGCATGTATAGTTGATATACACGCTTTACCACAAGCTTGAGCCTCCATTAATACAACTGGAGTCCCTTCCTTTGATTTTAACTTATTTGTAAAACTAGTTAATAAAAAAACATCACATTTTCTAATATGATTCAATACTGTTCTTCGTGGGTTTTTTGATTTGAAATTATTTATAAATTTAACCTTATTATGAAGATTTAACTTTCTACATAAATTTATCAATTTATTACGATATGGTCCATCTCCTAATATAATTAACTCCATATTACTATTATGAATTAAATTAAATGCATTAATCGTATCTTGAACACCCTTCCCTTCATCTAATCTAGCTACAACTAAAAAAGTAAACTTTCTATTATTTTGATTTAAAGATGGATTAAATTTATTAAGATCAATACCCAAATGATGAATAACAATCTTTTCACTAGGGAAACCTATATTTATCAAGTCTTTTTTCATGTCTTTACTTAATGCTAAAAAAATATCACCATTTTCAATTAAAGGACGATAGTAAGGCTTGAAAAGCTTAGAAAGCCTACCTGAATCATACCCATAAAAGGAGGTAATTAATGGGACTTTGATTCTATTTTTCAAACGTAATGCTCCAATACCATTCTGTCCAAAATGTGCGTGAATCAGAGATATAGAATCCGGTTCAACAATACATGAGTCTATAGCTTTTGATAAGTTTTTAAAATTTAAAGATAAAAATTTATTATTTGGGATTTTAAAATATGGAGGCCTTACAACTGCTGTACCTTTATAATTAATTACATCTTTACTGTATTGAGGATATAGATAATATCGGTTAAAAGATCTTATAAATGATGGGATATAAGGAGTTGGAGAAACTACCAATGTTTTAAGATTAAGTTGATTTAAACTTTTAACTTGGTCATATACCCATGGTGATGATGCTGGATTCTCATCACTTGGATAATAATCTCTAATATGGAGTATCTTTCTAATATTATTTATTAATCTTAAAAATGTTATCTAATTCCAGATTAGGTGAGAACCCTAGTTCCATTCTAATTTTACGATTATTCCCCACCATCTCCCAAACCTCATTTTTCCTATATGGTAAAGCTCCAAAATTAATTTTAGATTTACTATTAATATTATTATGAAGATATAACGCAATATCTTTTATTTTATTGCCTTTACCACTACATAAATTAAATATTTTGTTAAATGCCTTCTTATTAGTTGCTAACAACATTCCATCAATAACATCGTTAATATTTAGATAATCTCTTCGTTGTTCTCCAAGTGTCATATCAAAATCTTTATCATTTAGAAGTTTATTAATTAATTCAGTTAAAAAGAAATCCTCAGACATTTCTAATCCAAAAAAATTAAATAAACGAAGTATAGTAAAATTTTTTGAATATGTTTTCGAGTATACTTCTATTGCTTTTTCTGCACAATATTTTGAAAGTGAATAAGGAGAATTAGGTACTATACTATCATCTTCTACAAGCAATGTATTATTACCAGATTTTATTTCATATACTTCGCTAGTACTGCTAAAAATAAAATTTTCGTAATTACAAGATTGTAGAGAGTTTAGTAGATTTATAGTACCTTTAAAATTAACTTCAATTAATTTATCTACTTCAAAAAAATCTCTACTTCTATCTAATAATGCTGCTAGATGAAATATAATTGAAGGGTTAATTTCTGATATTGCTTCATTTAGTTTATTTTGATCTAATAAATTAACATTAAAACTTGAAATATTAGGATTATTAATATTATGATCTATATCAATCGAAAATACTGTCGCATTTAAGGATATTAATCTATCTATAATCTTGCTACCAAGATATCCATTTCCTCCTGTAACAAGAATTTTTTTTTCTTTAAAATTTATTTTGTCCATATTAAAAATTTTCTCTTTGCATCTGCAATAAATTGGTCTAAATCCTTATTAGTGTTTATTTTATCATATTCATAATAATCTTTATACCAATTTATTGTTTTGTCAAGTGCTTGGTTTATTCCCCATACAGGTTTCCACTTTAATAAATTATTAGCTTTAGAGCAATCCAACATTAATAAATTTGCTTCATGATAGTGAGTATCTTTTTTTTCTATTTTAAAATTAATTCTTTCCCAAAATTTACTTGCTCTATTAACTATTTCTTTAACACTGAGATTATCATCAGCATAAGGTCCAAAATTCCAGCCCTCATTATAGTCATACTTTTCATATAACCGCCATCCTAAAGTTAAATATCCGCTTAACGGTTCAAGGACATGCTGCCATGGACGAGTCGCTATAGGATTTCTAATATATGTCACTTCTTTTGTAGATGCTGATTTAACTAAATCAGGGATTATTCTATCAGAAGCCCAATCTCCACCACCTATAACATTTCCAGCCCTAACGCTTGCAAGAGATTTATTTAATGTTTTATAGAAGCTATTCTGATATGATGATGTTATTAATTCAGAACAACCTTTTGATGAGCTGTATGGGTCATGCCCACCCATCCTATCACTTTCATTATAACCTCTAGATATTTCTTTATTTTCATAGCACTTATCACTAGTAACATTTATTACCACTTCAACAGATTTACATTTTCTTGATAATTCTAAAATATTTGAAGTCCCAATTATATTTGTTTGAATTGTTTCTAATGGAGCATCATAAGAATAACGTACCAATGCTTGAGCTGCTAGATGAAAAACAATATTAGGTTTATATTTATTAAATACTTTCTCTAAATGATTTAAATCTCTAATATCTCCTATAATAGAAGTGTAATCAGATTGTAATAGCTCAAAATGGTTAGGGGTAGATTGAGATTTGAGTGAATATCCAATAACTTGGGCGCCCATTCTATTTAACCAGTGCGCAAGCCATGAGCCTTTAAAACCAGTATGACCTGTAACCAAGCATACTTTATCTTTATAAATATCATTAAATAACATTCTTATTTTCTCTTTTATTAATTTATTTCCTTAATAATACGCATGTAACCTCATATGGCTTATTAAAATATTTTAATTTAGGGATAACAACTGTTCTCCATTTATTAAATTTGTAAAATGGAGTTAATATTCGAAATAGTGTAAATAGAAAAAAATTAAAATTTAAAGTCAGATAATATTTATATGTATAATCTTGAATAATATCAGAATCAATTATATCATAGGTATTAAAAAAATTTAGTAGTTCTTTTGGTTTTGGTCTAAACATATTATCAATTGGATCTAAATGCTTAGGGTATTTATATGGTCCAGTAAAAATTATATATGATTTTTTTGGAAGAATTTCATTAACTGCATCGCATATTGCTTTAATATTAGTAACATGCTCCAATATATTAGATAAAAAAACTAATTGAAAATTGTATTTAGATAGCTTTTCCTGTATTTCTTCTTTAGTAATATCTCCTACTATATCAATCAAATCTCCTTCTTTAATATCAAGATTGATAATATCATATCCTTTATCTGAACAAGGATTTAAAACATTATTCTTAATATGAGATTGGTTTATTAGATATCCAGAATCTTGAGAGCCAATATTTAAAATTTTTGCTCCTCTTGGAAGATTTAATTTATTTATTATATCTTTAATCCATAGAGACTCATTTATGAGCATGTTATCATTTCTCCCAAACCTTCCATTTTGATTTATTATTGTTCCATAATTGATTTAGAGTATTGCAATCTCTTAATGTATCCATTGGTTTCCAAAATCCATTATGTTTATACGAGAATAACTCTCCATCATTAGCAAGATTTTCAAGGGGCTGCCTCTCAAAAATCATCTCATCTCCACCTAGATAATCAAATATTTTAGTTTCACAAACAAAGAAACCACCATTAATCCAATTACTATCACTCTTTGGCTTTTCTCTAAAAGAAGTTATTTGAAGAGAATTATTAATTTCTAAAGCTCCAAACCTTCCTTCAGGCTGAACTGCAGTCATCGTAATAGATTTTCCATGAGCTTCATGAGTTTTAATTAATGAATTAATATTTATATCTCCAACACCATCACCATAAGTCAACATAAACCTTTGATTATTAATATAATTTTGAGCTCTCTTAATTCTACCTCCAGTCATAGTATTTAATCCAGTATCAATTAAAGTAACCTTCCATGGTTCAGATGTATTATTTAGAATTTCAGTAGAATTGTTTTTTAAATCAATCGTGACATCACTTTGATGTAAATAATAATTAGAGAAGTATTCTTTAATGATATAGCCTTTATATCCTAGAAGAATAACAAAATCATTAAACCCAAAATGAGAGTAAATTTTCATAATATGCCATAGTATAGGTTTATTCCCTATAGGAACCATAGGTTTAGGGATGCTTTGAGTCTCTTCGCTTAATCTTGTTCCAAACCCACCTGCAAGAATTAGTACTTTCATATTACCTCTCTATTATTCTTTTATATTTTTTATAAAATTCATTAACCATCTTATCTATTGAAAATTTAGTTTTTATCTGATTATATGCATTAATACCAATTTCTTTGGCATGAATAGGATTATCTAATAAATATTTTATTGCGTGCATTAATGAAGTTGCATCATTAGAATCAATTAGTATACCTGAAACTTTATTTTCTATAAGTTCACTATTTCCCCCAACATTTGATGCTATAATAGGTTTTTTAAATGCCATAAATTCCATAATAGCATTTGAAATCCCTTCTCCTTTAGTCATTAAAACTCCTATATCTGAGATGTTTATTAAGGATTCTACGTCATCCCTATCTCCTAAAAATAATATTGACTTATTTTTATATTTTTTTTCTAAATCTTCCTTCAATATACCATCTCCAACACATAGAAAAATAATATTTTCATTTTTATTTTTATTTGCAGCTTCAAGAAAAACCTCATAATCTTTATCTGCACTAAATCTTGCTACCATTGTTATAATAATAGATTCTTCATGAAGATTTAATGAATTTTTAATAAAACTATAAGGCTTTATTCCATTTAATCTATCAAAATTAAATCCATTATGTATTACTTCGCTTTTATGCCTTGAAACATTGTATGCATTAAGTCCAGCATACGAATTAGATAATACCAAATCAGAGAATTTAAAACATATCTCTGAATAAAACCCATCCTTCGAAAACTTATTATAATTATTGGGGGTATCAGAAATTTTACTTGTAATTAATTTGATTGGACTAAACACAGAAATAGGGATTGCATGTAAAGTAGAAAAAGTATCCCAAGAATGAATTATATCAGGTGCATATGCTTTTGCGATTTTATAAAACTTATTTAAAGATGAAAAGAAATTCTTATTCTTTCTTATTAAAAATTTAATCTCTACATCTAAATCAAATATTTCTTTATAGTGGACATCTCTATCAAAACATATTACCATACAATCTATATCTTCAAATAAGTTTATCTTTTTAAGTAGTTCTACAAAACGACGTTGCTTGCCTCCAGATATTAGAGAGTCTATAGTAAATAAAATTTTCATTATAATTAACTTAATTACTTAATATTATACTTCTTATACCAATCAATAAATTTCTCTATACCTACATCCACATCTGTCTTTGGCTTGTAATTTAACATTTTCATTGATTTTTTAATTTCAGCCCAAGATTCTTTCACATCTCCTGGTTGCATAGGAAGAAAATTTATATCTGCTTTTTTATCTAAATACTGTTCTATATACTTAACAATATCCATAAGATTTTCACTCTTATTATTTCCTAAATTAAAAACCTCACATTGATAGTTTTTATCAATTGATGATTTTATACCACTAACAATATCATCAATATAGGTAAAGTCTCTTTTCATATCTCCATTATTATACACATCAATAGATTCACCTGAACAAATTTTGTTAGCAAATTTATACATTGCCATATCTGGCCTACCCCATGGACCGTATACAGTAAAAAATCTTAATCCTGTTGTATGCAAATTGAACAAATTTGAATATGAATAAGCAATAAGCTCATTAGATCTTTTAGAAGCTGCATATAATGATAATGGTTTATTTACTCTATCGGATACAGAAAATGGGATTTCTTTATTACCACCATAAACAGATGAGCTTGAAGCATAAATTAATCCTTTAATATTTTGTGTTTTGCATAATTCTATAATATTAAGGAATCCAACTATATTAGAATTCAAATAAGCAAATGGATGATCAATGCTATATCTTACTCCTGCTTGAGCTGCTAAATTAACTACTTTATCTGGCTGAAAATTTTTAAAAATATTAGATGTAGATTCAAAGTTAGATATATCAACTTGATTAAAATTAAAATTAGAATATTTTTTAAGGATATCAATTCTATCATTTTTCAGCTTCACATCATAATAATCATTAATATTATCAATTCCACAGACATTAAAATTATCTTTAAGTAAAGATTCTGCTAAATGAAATCCAATAAACCCTGCAGCTCCAGTAACTAAAATTTTATCTTTCATTAATTATTACCATTTTCAATAAAATCAATAACTTTTCTTGATAAAGTGATTGGTTCATGATGTTCAAGCAAATACTTTCTCATTAACTTAATATCAGGTTTATTATTGATACTTTTTTGTATACTTTCACATAAACCTAAATGAGTTTTACTCACATTTCCTAAATTATATTTATTAATAATTCCATCTGGGTCAGTTTTCTGTCTAGTTACTATTGGTGTTCCAACAGAAATAGATTCAAGAAACGTATTTGAGAAACCTTCATGATGAGAAGTATTCAATAAGCATAAAGCTTGACTTAAAAAATCTAACACCTTATTTCTATTTACCAGACCTACAAATTCTACATTTTCAAGTTTTCTTAATTGCTTTATTGCATATTTTGTTTTATCATCTATAGAAAGACTCTCATCACCTGCTACTTTAAATTTTATATTAGGTAACTTTTTCGCTATATCAAAAAGCCCCTCTAAATTTTTTTGTTTTTGGAATATACCTAACCAAGCGACATAAAATCTATCTTTAGTTGAAATAATTGCGTCGTTTATTAAGAATGGATTGTAAATTTTCATCAAATTTTTATTAGGATATTTTTCCCTGAATAGCTTTAACTGATATTCATTTTGACATAAAATCATTTTTATTGTTAATAAATATATTTTATATAAAATATATTTTGTTCTTGAAAACTTATTTTTTTTCTGTTTACCAATACTAAACTTTAATTTGATTCTATCATCGGCAATATTATCATTAGAAATTCTCTGAATAATTTTAATATTTAATAATTTTGAAATAACTCCTATATAAATGTTCGACCATTGAGGTTCACTTATATAAATAAAGGCTGGTTTATATTTTCTTAAAATTTTATAGTTGCAATAGATGTTTGATAGAAAAATAAACCCTTTAAATGAAAATTTATTACTAGTATCTATAATAGTATAATTAGTTCTATTTTTGACCTTAGCTGAAGATATTATAATTATTTTATATCCTAATTTTTCAAATCCATACATCCAATTTCGTGTTTGGACTGAAGCTCCTCCTGTAGAATAACTAATATTATTTAGTATATATGGAAGATTGTTATCTTGAATTATTATATTTTTCATTTAAGCTCAGGTTTTGTATATAAACTATGTATCCAAAAATAGCAAAATAAAATTCTGGTCTTCTAAAAATAAATAAAATTAAAATAAAAATTAGTATTACCCTAACTATAAGACTACTTGAAATCAAATTATACGATTTAGCAAAAAACTTATAAATCATATAGAAATAAATAATAAATAATATTACTCCTCCACTTGCTAATATTTGAGTATATTGAAAATTTGAACGACTAATGTTGAAAAAATGACCTGATGCCGCATTATTATATCCTACACCAATAATAGGACTAGTTAAAAAATTATTCCAAGAAGCAACAATTTGAAAAATTCTACCTTGACTGCTACTCTCTACTGACATAGGAGTTGAATATAATCTTTCAAAAACAAAAGACTGTTCAAGTAAATAATTTGTAATACTATTTTGTAAAAGAAATAAAGAAATGATTATAGAAAAGAAAATTATTTTACTAATCATACTCACTTTAAACCATTTATTTATTGAATAAATAAAAATACTTGAAAATAGTAATATCAAAGAGCCTCGTGAAGCATTAAGAAATATTATAGGTAAAAATAAGAATAGTAAATAAATATGATTATTTTTCAAAATAAATAATTTATATGGTTCTTTTATATATCTAAGCCAGTAAACTAATACTATTCCAAATACAGACATATCTGCTATAATATTTAAATTTTGTGTAGAATTTAGTCTTCCTGAGAATACATCATAACCATAAGCTACTTGTGCAACATTAACGAAACCAAGTAAATCAGCATATATAATTGATAAATTAATTATTAATAAGGTAATAGATCTCTTTATTGTAAATGATAGATATTGAGGTTCTAAATTAATTAATACAATATAAATTATATATATATATAGCCATCTATGAAATAAATCAATATTATCCCCGGGATTGTAATTTATCCCATATAAAAAAGTCTCCATAAAATAATGTGTAAATAAAAAAAAGGAAGTAATAAATAAATTATTTATTTGAATTTTATGATTATAATATCTCTTAATCAAAATAAGAGTTGCTGGTATAAATAAAAACCATAGCTTCTGAAATCTTAAATAAGGAATTCCCAGACTAAACAATAATTCACTAATCCAAAAATTTGTCCTTAATGCAAACATTAAAATCAAAGTAATGCATACCTTGATTTGTGTATTAAAATATAAATGATTATGTTTTTTTTCTATCAAAGAATCAATTCCTAATGAATCTAAAGTAAAAAGTTTTATAATAATATATTAAATAAGAAAAATGAACAAATCCATAGGCAGCAATATCAACTATAATAAAATTTTTAAGATTCAAAAGATTGTACATATTTAAAATTAGACAACTAACTATGAGAAGTATTCCACCTATCAATTGAATAATTGGTTCAAAATTTAACTTATTGATTGTTGGTGATTTAATTACAAAAGCTATATATGAACTAATTAGCTTAATAGGAATGATAAAACTAAATAAAATAGTTATATTAATTGCATCTTCCCATTTTGGCAAAAAATTTAATACAATAAAATTTAATATAAATGGTAATAAGGCAATAAATCCAAATGAAATTAAAATTAATATAGAGGTTTCTTTAATAACTATTTTATGAGCCTCTACATAATTCGATTTAGCAAGTAAATTATATATTTCTAAACCTCTTACCTTTAATACAGAGCCAAGAAATATGGTGATAAAAATACTAATAACCATATCTGCAAAACCAAATAAACCCGTAGCAACCAACCCTAAATAACTAACAATAAGGATTCTTTCAGTATATCTAAAAAAACCAAATGCTAAAGTTCCAAATGTTAATGGAAAACCAACTTTTAATATTTCTTTTAAATCAATCCAATTAATTTTAAAAGAAAAAAATCTTCCAATCATATTATATGCATAAATAATAATAATTAAAGAAGAGACTATAGGAACAATTAAAACTGCATAAATATTAATAAAAGGGACTAAACAAATAACAAAAATTGAATTGAAAAATCCTTGAAATAATATTAATTGACTTAGTTTAGAGAAACTTTTATTTAACTGTAATTCTGTTTGAATAATACCAAATAGTTTAGCTGTAAACAATCCAATTGATGACAAAATAATAATTATAGATATAGTATTATCTTTAAAAAATAATGAACTAAGGATTCCAACTATAAAAAGAAGAAAACTAAGTAAAAGTTCTCCAGAATATCCATTATTTTTAATTTTTATAACTTCTACATCATCCCCTATAGATTTTGCTGTAAGAGCATTCCTAATAATTGTTGGCTTAAAACCTAAACTTCCAAACTTATTTAGCATTTTTATTAACTCAGCAGATTTAAGAATACCATATATTTCTGGATTAATATATTTTACAACAATAAAACTTTTTATCATTTGAATGGGATTAATTAAAATTTGGGTACCCACCATTGCAATAACATCATTAAAACTTTTGTTATTAAATTTATTAGTTATTTTATTTAAGTAGCTCATCATAAACTAAATTCATATTATTCAAATACTTATCTTTTGAAAATTTTTCTTCTATAGATTTCTTAGAATTGACTATAATTTCTCTTTTAAAATTATTATCTCTCATGCGGATTATAGCGCTAACCAACTCCTCATGATTTCCATACTCTACTAATATTCCATTTATATTATTACTAATAATTTCAGGAATTCCACCAATATCTGTTGCTATTACAGGTATACCAGAACACATGGATTCTAAAATAACTCTTCCGAAAGATTCATTTTTTGATGGAACTACAGTTATATCAATCTTTGATAAAAAATCAACTTTATTTTCAATATATCCTTTAAATTGAACAAAATTTTGCAATGACTTTTCTTTAACTATAAATTGTATTTTTTCTTTCTCTGGTCCGTCTCCTGCTAATATTAATTTATAATTCTTATTATCCTTGATTAATTTTTCAAATGAATTAATTAAAAACTCATGCCCTTTTGCTTCTGTGAAATTTGCTAAAACTCCAATATTAACTACATCTGACTCTAATTTGCTATCTTGATATATAAAATCTTTCTCATCAATAAAATTATAGGCTACTTTTATATCTTTTTCAATTCCATTTTTTATCCAATATTTTTGACAAGCATTCGAATTTGCAATAAATATATCAACATTATTATTTGCAAATATTGCCATTTTTTCATTAAATCCAGATCCTCTAGTAGATCTTTGATGACTAATGATTTTTACATCTAGAGATTCCGCTGCAATAAGATAAACTAAATCTCTTAGTATCTGATTATTTAAATATATGATTTCAATTTTATTATCAATAATTATCTCTCTTATCATTCTAATTGTTGAATAATGAATAATTCTTAGGATAAACTTAAAGGGAAGCCATTTAATTCTATAAATCAATGAATGAATTTTTAATATAAAATAATTATTTAAGTCTTTTGAATAAATTCTATCTTTAATGGAATAGATAGGAATATCTAAATCATTCCAAAGCTTATTATATTTTGTTTTATTAAAACATGCAATATAGGGATTGATTTTACTACGATTGATAAATCTCAAATATTGATATAGACTCTCAAATGAGCCTCCACCTGAAATACCAGATTCAATAAATAAAATATTAATCACAATTCTCTTTAATTGTACTTATATAATATTCAGCCAAAATAGAATATATATTTTGAAACATATATATACTTAAAACTTTATGATAGCTAAACATTCCATACCATTGTAATGGATGTAGATAATAATCTAATAAATATTTTTTAATTTTATTCTTTATGCTAATTAATTTACGTCTCATCGTAATAATAATTCTTATTATATGAAATTTTTCTAGATATAATCTGAATTTATTTTTTTTATAAAATTGCTTTGTATTAGAAAAAATATCATAATTATCTATACTTTCAAGATATTCTTTATATAACTTTTTATTTATTTTTTTATCTAATGGAATTTCTCTCCAAAAATGAATTAATTCACTATCCCATAATGGTAAATACCAGTCATAATTAAAATAATCATATACTCTTAAAGAATGTAAAACATGCTTCTGCTGTCTTTCTTTCCAATCATACCAATCATATATAAAGGCTGGATTAATTTTCCTATCATACATTTTTTTTATTGAGCTATATATCTTGCTTTTAATGTGTTCTTGTGATTTAATAGGTATGCTCTTAAATTGGTTAACTCTAAAATGTTTTTGAATAATTAAATCAACTAATTGATCTTCGTTTATATGTTTATTTTCAAAGATTGGAAGTATATGCCCTCCCGCAATAAAATCTCCTGTATGGCCTGGAATAAAAATAGCATTATTATCAATTATATTATTTTTGATTAAATAATTAACAGCTGGGAAATCTTGGATATGAGGTAATGCCTGAAAATTATCTGCACTAAAAAAATAGTTTTTAAAATCAGAAGTTTTAAACACTTCATTCCAAATCTTATTAGAATATTCTACAAAAAACCATTTGAATCCTAATTTATCAGCAATTTTTTTACTGATTAAAGATTCTTTATTATTATTTTTACCATACGAAAAACAAATTACATTGGAGAAGCCATTCCTTTTTAACTCATGTACTATTAGTCTAGAATCTAAGCCTCCACTTAGAGGTACAATTATTTGTTTATTACTACAATATTTTTTTAATCTATAAAAAACTCTATCTACTATAGAATTATGACTGGATATTAATTTATTAATATTAGATTCATCAAATTGATTTGGGATATATTCAAAATAATTTTTTAATTCTAATAAATTATTTTTTTTATTATATGTTAAAATTTGTCCAGTACCAACCGATCTAATCCTATCTATTAAGGTATCATTCTCAGTAACAAAACCAGCTACTTTAAATTCATCTAAATTATTATCTATAAATTTATAATTATGGTAGATCTTTAAAATATTTTTAACTTTATCTGATACTATAAAGTAGTCATCATCTAAATAATAATATGCAATCATACTTCCTGATTTATCTGATATTATTTTAAGATTATCATCAATTATAACAATCGCTAGAAAAGAGCCATTTTCAGGAATGGAATTCAAGTTATTTTGAAGATAGCTAATAGCTTTACTACCTTCATATAAATCATCATTAATAAAAAAATGACCTCTAAAATAGAAACTACTTGAGCTATTCGTATGACAAGCAAACCTTTTACTAAGTTTAATTTTATATTTCATAATTGATTTTTTGATATACACATCTATTTTTGATATAAGTATCTATAGTATTTGGAAAATTTTTAATCCTATAATCAAAAAGATAGATGCTTTTCCCTGATATCAATGCCTCGCCAAAAGTTGTAGTCCCTGTATAATAAAAAGCATATGAATTAGAATAACTTAATGTATCCTTAAAAAAAGAATAATCAATATCAAAGCTATCATATATTTTATTTCGGCTTTGTTTGATTAGATTAAAAAACTTTCTAGTCTCAAATGTATTACCTGGATGAATCTTATAAATTACTTTAAAACCTTTTTTTTGAAGTTTTTTTATAATAGTTAATTCAATATAAAATTGGAGCGTTGGAAATACTGCAGTAGCAGATGAGAATGAATTATTTCTATAACGATTACCTATAAGTATTATAGTCTGAGAATCTATATCATTTTCAACTAAGTTTGATTGGAAAAAATTATCAAAACAAGATTTTTTCATACTTCTTATTTCAAATTTATTATTATTTGGAGGTGGAAAAGACTGAGTAATATCATTCATAATTTTGATACTTTTCTCATTATATTCATACCAATAATCACATAGAGATAAATCTAACCAGCTAGTTAAATCATTCAGATAATTAATTGGCTCTCCATGTTTAAATCCATGTATTTTACCTCCCAGTTTTCTAATAGCCACAGATAAAATTCTTGAATAATAATTATTATTACAACCTAAATATAAATTTATTTTCCTATCTCCTAATCCATCTATCACATTGATTAATGCATCGTTTGATCTAGTAAATAGATCAAGAGTATGGTTAAGTAAATATTTTTTTTGAATCAAATTTAATTCAACTCCAAAATTATTAGAGACATTGATTAAATCATCTAAAATTGATTTAACTAAACAATTAATTGCTTTATGATTTTTCTTATTTGATTTTAATCTAGAATTATAAAAATCAAAGAAACTCAATGAGCAAATTCGTCCATTATATTTTGATTTAATATGATTAAGAGTATTGATTGATCTTGATTCCATTAATATGAATATTTTATCTTTACCAAGCCTTGGAAGTGAAAAATTATTATCTATTATATTATTCTTAAATCTTCTCAAATAGGGTTTAAATCCTTTATTAGGATTAAAATCTAAATTTGGGAAGCTTATTATAGGCGAATTTGGAATTTGATTTTCAGCTAAAGATTGCATGTATACGTTATCTTTTGATATTAATGCATTACTACCAAATTCATCAATAATTTTTAAGCTATAAATTAAACTTGAGTACTCGACAAATATTTTATAATTAATTATTATTAGGTCACTAAAATGAGGGTTTTCTTTTATATGTTTGTTTAGGATATCCTTTATATCATTTTCTAGCTTTAAAAAATGATTCCATTTAATAGGCCAATCAAATGTTTTATACCAACTTTCTATACCTACTTTAAATATGCTTGATATATCTAAGGGGATGTCTTTATTATATTCCAATATAAAATAGTATCCATTTTTATTTTCAATATTTTATAGATAAAAAATTAAATTAAAGAAACTTTATTATCTTTTAATTGATATTCTTGACACTGACTTATTCCATTTTTATCAAACTCTAATTTATCGCCTTTTTTATTTACCCATCCTATGATTTTACCTGGATTCCCAATTACTAAACTAAAATCAGGGATATCTTTTGTGATAACTGAACCAGAACCAATTAGTGCATATTCCCCTATAGTAATACCACAAATAATTGTAGCGTTAGCACCAATGGAGGCTGATTTTTTAACTAGTGTTTTTAAATAAAATTCACTTCCTCTTTGAGGAAATTCAGAACGTGGAAGTTTTATATTTGTAAATACCATTGAAGGTCCGCAAAAGACATAATCTTCCAATGTCACACCTTCATAAACAGAAACATTATTTTGAATCTTCACATTACTACCAATCTTAACATTGCTCCCGATATTAACATTTTGTCCAATAGAACAATTATTTCCAATTTCTGAATTAGATTGGATGTGCGAAAAATGCCAAATTTTAGAGTCATCTCCTATTTTGACATTATTATCAATATAGCTTGATTCATGTATAAAAAAATTATTTTTCTTCATTGTTCATTTAGTATTTTAGATGCTAATTCTAATATCTTAATTATCTCATAGCCATTTTCAACATCTGACTTCTTGATTTTATTTATATTTAAATTATCAATAAAATATTTTAGTTCTTCTTTTAAAGGCTCTGTCTTCACATAAGGAATTTTTTCTGTAATGCCATCTTTTTTCTCAGGGATTTGGCCATTTAAAATAAATTTTTTATCATAAAATACTATATCTTTATTAATACTAGAATCTTCAAAACTCAACATACCATCAGATCCAATAATGACTAGACGATGTTCCTTAAAAGGGTGAAGCCAACTTAGATATATATGGGCTTTAATATTATTTTCATATGACAATGTAGTAATTGTTGTATCATGAATTTCTTGTTGAACATATGCAGCACCAGAACATGATATATCTATAGGATAAGAATTAATAAAATATTGTAAAATAGCAATATCATGAGGAGCAAAACTCCAAAAAACATTCTCTTCTGTTCGAATTTTTCCAAGATTTAATCTATTGCTATATATATATTGGAGCTTTCCAATTTTACCTATATCAATTAATTCTTTAATTTTAATAATAGCAGGATGAAACAATAATAAATGACCAACCATAGCATTTACATTATATTCATTTGCTAAAGTAACTATTTTCTTTGCATCATTTGAATTTAATGCCATCGGCTTTTCAATTAATATTGGATAACCCTTCTTGATTATAGCGCTTGCTACTTCAAGATGAGTTGAGGGGGGAGTAGCAACTATATATCCATCATAGTTTTTATTAAATGAATTTTCTAAATTTCTAAAAAAATCAACTTTAGGGTATTCATCTTTAATTTTCAATTCAATAGATTTAGAATAATCAACCACTCCACCTAAAGATTTTAGCTCATTTAATGTTCTAATATGATTGGCACCCCAGTATCCAGCACCAATAACACATATTTTTTTATTTTTATTCATGAAGCTTTTTATAATTGAGAAACCTCTAATCCCTTTAATTTAGGGAGAAAAGATTTTATGTCGAAGATGATTGTTTTTTTATGAGTAATAGAATCAAAGTCTATTTTTAAAAATTCATTATGAGAAACAGCTAAAATTATTGCATCATATTTACTTTTATAATAGTCATCTTTCATTTTTATTTTATATTCTTCTATAGATTCATCATCTGTTACCCATGGGTCATAAACATCAACTTCTACTTTATATTCCTTTAATTCAGAAATAACATCTACTACTTTGGTGTTACGTATATCTGGACAATTTTCTTTAAAAGTGAATCCTAATATTAAAACTTTAGATTCTTCTACTATAATAGATTTCGAAATCATTCTTTTCAAAACTCTTTGAGCAATATAACGCCCCATGCTATCATTCAATCTCCTTCCAGCTGAAATAATTTCAGGAGTATAGCCAGAAATATTAGATTTATATGTTAAATAGTAAGGATCAACCCCTATACAATGTCCACCTACCAGTCCTGGCCTGTATGGTATAAAATTCCATTTTGTCGAAGCTGCATCAATTACTTCATTTGTATTAAGATTTAACTTTTCAAAAATAACAGCAAGCTCATTTACAAATGCTATATTTAAATCTCGCTGTGTATTTTCTATTACTTTTGCCGCTTCAGCAACTTCTATGGATGAAACTGGATAAGTTTCTGCATCTGTTAATATTTTAGAATAAAGATTATCAATTAACTCTAATGAAAAATCATTAGATCCGCTTACAATCTTTGTGATTTTAGTTAAAGTATTTTTTTTATCACCTGGATTAATTCTTTCTGGACTGTATCCACAATAAAAATCTTGATTTAATTTTAATCCTGATTCTTTTTCTATGATAGGAATACAATCTTCCCTTGTGCAACCGGGGTAGACAGTAGATTCAAATATTATAATATCATTCTTTTTTATAACCTTCCCAATCGTTTTCGATGAGTTCTGCAATGCTTTAAGATTAGGTCTTTTTGAGCCATCTATAGGGGTTGGGACTGTAACTATATAGGTATTATAATTACTTATATCTTTAATAGAAGATGTATAACAAAGATTTGTAGAAACTAGCTGATTTTTATCTACTTCTCCTGTTTTATCATTATTGTTTTTTAAATTAGCTATTCTAATTTCATCAATATCAAATCCAATGGTTGGATAATATTTACTAAACTCAACAGCTAAGGGGAGTCCTACATATCCTAATCCTATTACACATATTTTATGATTCATGAGTTAGTTATCTGAGTTATAATAATATTGATAATAATTATAATAATAAGCGCTTCCATAAGAATCTAAATCACCAATAGCATTAAAAACGCATCCATTGATTTTAGAATTTACTTGATCTAGATTTTTAAGAACTCTTTCTAAAGCCCCTTTTTGGGTAACGCCAGGTCTACAGACCAAAATGAATTTATCAATGTGTTTTGATAAAATAAGAGCATCTGTAACCGCAACAATTGGAGGAGTATCAAAAAGGATAATATCATATTGCTCTTTCAAATTATCTATCATGGTTTTCATACTATCAGAATCTAATAATTCAGATGGATTAGGAGGAACTATACCTGATGGAATTATATGTAAATTTTCAATATCTGTTTCTTTTATAACTACTTCAAATTTTTCATCATTTATTAAATAATTAGTTAATCCAGGATTTTTTTCTACAGAAAATACCTTATTTATAACTGGTTTTCTTAAATCTGTATCTATAAGTAATGTTTTTTTACCTAAATTAGCATATGTAAGAGCTAAATTAGCTACTGTCGTTGTTTTTCCTTCTCCTGGTCCAGGACTAGAAACTAAAATCGTTTTATTTGTATTTGTATCTGAATACATTATACTAGTTCGAAGGGTTCTATAAGCTTCTGATATAGGTGATTTTGGGTCCTCAAGAGTAATCAGATGCCTCTCAATTTTATTTTCTTCTTTTAAAGTTTTTCTTATCTTCTTATGCTTCTTTCTATTTTTAATTGAGGGAATAATAGCTAAAACATTCAATCCATACTTTTCAAGATCTTCCAATGATTTAATAGATGTGTTAAATTGCTCAATAAAAAGTGCGATTGAAAAAGCAGCTATCAATCCAAGCATAATACATAGCATCATTTCTTTTCGCACTTTTGGTGATACTCTATTAATATTTGGATAGGCATAATCAACAACTTTAGCATCGCCAGTTTGAGATTCAAACATTATCTTAGACTCATCTAGCTTTTGCATCATTAATCTAAAAGTTTGTTCTGAAATATTTTTTATCCTCTCTAAGCGCATAAGTTCAATAGTTTCTTCTGGTAAATGGTTTAAAGCATTTTGTTTAATTAATAATTCTTCTTTAATATTCAAAATTCTCTCAGATATTATTTTTTGATTTGCATTCACTTCCCTTTTCAATTCTTTTAATTCAAGTTTTCTAGTGCTTGAAACTTCATTTTTAGCACTCTCTTCTTGCAAATAGCTATTCTTTAGATTAACAGCATCTTCATAGTTAATTTTCTCCTGTATAAGTTTCGACTCAATGTCTAAAAATTGCTCTAATAATAATTTAGATGTTTCTCCAATATTGTAGATTTCATTAGATATTTGAAAAGTCTTAATTTGATTCTCAATTTCCTCTAACTCTAATTCTTTCTTTTCAATTTGAGATTCTAAAAAAGTGATTGATTGATTAATTTCTTGGTTCGCCCATTTTTTTTCTTGATCAATATAGGCATCAATAAAAGTGTTTACTATTAAAGCTGCCTCTGTAGGAGATAGGCTATTTACAGATATATTTAATATATTTGTTTTACGAATATTTTCAATTTTAATTGACTGTCTTAATTTTTTTGCTAAATATAGAATTGTTGATTCTGAATTATAATTTAGACTAATATCCTCTTCTTTTGAATCTAAAACTCCTCCCAAAGTTGATAAATATTCAAATGCTTTTCTATAAAAGCCTTCCGGCTTATATACTTTATTTCCCAATGCATATAATTTCTCATTTTTTGAAATAGAAATTAAGTCCTTAATTGCTCTTTTACTAATAGTGCTGGATTTTAAAATTTCAATTTTATCTTCAATAATTTTATTTTCATGACTAAAATTGAAAACATCTGATTTATTGTTACTACTTTCAATTAAAATAGTTCCGGACGCATTATAAATTGGTTTTTTCTTAAGAATATAGGCGCAGCCAAATATCATTATTAGGCTGAAAACAGCCATCATTATTTTGATATTCCTCCTTATAAAGAACAGTAATTCTTTTATATTAAAATTTGTTTCAAGTTCGTTCATATATTAAAGTTAAATCAAAGATTATCTAGAGTAATTCCTAAAGTTATAATTGATAAGATAGTATTAATAATACTAGAATTCTTTGTTACATAATATGTCAAAGTAGGTTTTATAATTATAGTATCATACGGATGGAAATTATTATCAATGTGCTTCTCAAATTCATTAATATCTATAATTTTATTAACGTTATTGTTTTGATTTATCAATCTTATTTTTGAAAGGTTCGCCCCATCTAATGGCCCTCCTGCTATTGATAAAAGAGTTATGAGATCTACATCTTTATAAACTAAGTAAGGGCCTGGATTTTTTACATGCCCCCAGACATTAATATAAATTCTCTTAATTCCATCCTCACCAATAATATATTCTTCACCTGTAGGGATGCTATTAAAATCATACCCAAAAGATTGAGAAATCGAAAAAAATATAAATAATATGAATAATTTTATTTTTGCCACTTCAATTTTTCTCTTTGAGGCTTTTCTATTTCTAGAATATCTTTTTCTTTATATTTCAATGAATTATGAGTAGCATTTAAATCACGAATTAATTTTGATAATCCTGCAGGCTCTAAAGAAGCAGCATGATCCGTCCCTTTCCAGGTTCTTTCTTTTGTAAAATGACGCTCAATCCATTTTGCACCTAAAGTATAGGCTGCAATATCTACTGAAATGCCTAAGTGATGTCCAGAAAAACCTACTGATTTAACTTTATCTCCAAAATTATTAATAAGTTTTTTTATCTCTAAAAGACATAACTGATCAAATGGAACTGGATATCCTGATGTGCATGCATAAATGATAACTCTATTTTTCAAGATATCATCTTTATCAAAAAAGTTGATAATTTGACTAACCTCATCTTCAGTTGTCATTCCTAGTGAAATATGAATATCGCCATGATATTCATCCCTTAATACCTTGAGCATCTCAAAATGATTATTGCATGCCGAAGGAACCTTTATCATTTTAGGATTAATCGATACAATTTCTTTAGCAGATGTTACATCCCAAACAGATGTTGAGTATTCAATCCCAATTTTGTTACAATAATTCATAAGTTGAATATTCTGATCTAAATTAAATTCTAAAAATTCTCTATGTTCACCATATGTTGAACCATAAGAATTTTCAGGGTTAGGGTGCGGAGAATTATATTGCTTATCACTTAAAAGTTCTTTTGAATTTCTCTTTTGGAATTTAGCAACATCAGCTCCACATTGTTTTGCTAAATCAAGAAGTTCGAACGCAATATCCATACTACCCTTATGATTACATCCAATTTCAGCTATTATTTTTGGTTTTATATACAAGTTTACCATCCCCATTATTAGATTGCGCTAAATTTCTATATAATAATCATAAATACAAAGATAAAGTTTTACTTTAAGTAATTTCATATCAATCCTTTAAATATTAAAAAACCTGAATCCAAATCAACCTTTATTTGAGTCAACGCTCCTTTTCCTTCTATTAAAAGTTTAGAATTTTTCTTTAATTGGCTTACAATTTTATTATTATAAGATTCAATCAAATCATAAGCTTCTTTTAAGCAAAAATTTCGTTTAGTATCATTATGAGAATCTGAACCTATAATATGACAATATCCCTTAGATAGCATTTTATAAGCTATATTCTTTGTATGTTTACCAAAATGACCTATTATACTTCCAGCATCTATTTGAAGAATTACTCCCATATCAATACATTTTTGAAGATTATCAATATTTTCTTGAAAACATCTATATCGTTCAGGGTGAGCAAGAATTGGAGTAATTCCTTTTAATTGTAGATTAAAAAATGTATCTAAATAATTTTCTGGAACGATAACCATCGGGAATTCTACAAGCATATAATTATTAATAGTAAGCAGGGGGTTACTAATTAATTCACATAAGTTTGGGAGATAGTAAACTTCGGCGGCAAGTTTTATATTAATTTTAATATTCTGATTATCAGCTTCTTCTAGAACTATATCTCTTATTTTTTTTACATATTTATAATCTGTATTTTTATCTTCCATTTTAGGGTGTTGAAAATGAATTGTATTTACAATAGTTGTAATGCCCTGATTTTGAGCTGTTTTAAGCATATTTAATGTCATATCCATTGATTTGGAACCATCGTCAGCTCCAGGGAGTATATGATTATGAAAATCTATCATTATATAATCCTTACTTCATTGATTAAATCAATATTTAATTCTTCTTTAACAAGTTTTTGAGTATCTTTAATTAAATCAATAATATCTTCTCCAGAGGCATTTTTATTAATAATCCAATTATTATGTTTTTCAGAAAAAAAAGCTCCGTAATTTGGATTGAGTTGAGATCGAATATTTTTAATACATTTCCATGCTGGTATAGAAGAATTCATAAATGTGGAACCAAAACTATATCCTGATGGTTCTCTACTAATTTTCTCAGATATTCTAGCTTTTGTTTCAGCCTCTAAATTTTTTATATCTTTTACTTTATTTATAATACTAAAGGTTGCAGATAAAACAATATATCTATTAGGTTTCTTTTTAATAATAGAATTACGATACTCAAATAAACATTCTTCATTTTCTAAATTGACAATAATTCCTTTAAGAATATCAAAACAATTAATTCTAACACATACATCTTTTATCTCTTCACCAGGTCCTATTCCAGCATTTTGCGTAACTGCACCTCCTATACATGCAGGAATTAAATTAAAAAAAATATAATCACTACACCCAATTTTAATAAGCTCCCTTCCTGCAAGCTTAAGTGAATATGATGCACCTATTTTTACTTCTGTACAGTCATTATTTATTATAAAACTATTCCAGTTATCTGTTAATTTCAAAAAAAGAACATCATTATAGGAGGATTTTGAAAATAAAATATTTGAACCATTACCTAACACAACTATAGGTAGATTATTAATTTTACTAAAAGAAACAGCTTTCTCTAAATCAGAAATAGATTTTGGTTTACAATAATACTCGGCAAAAGATTGTGTTCTAATTGTAGAAAACTTTGTTAATTCTTGATTAATAATTTCCATTATTTATTAAATTTGGGATAACTAGTATCTTTATCATTTATAATGATTTCTTTTTCATTTAATTTCCATTTAATCTTTAAATTACAATCATTATAGTTAATCCCTGATTCAAAATCTTTATTATAACAGTTGTCAACTTTATACGTTACAATAGCTTTTTTACTTAAAACTAAAAATCCATGAGCAAATCCTTTTGGAATAAAAAGTACCCTATTATTTTTGGAACTAATATTATAAGACTCCCATCTTCCATAAGTATTAGATTCCTCTCTAATATCAACGATAACATCTTGAATCTCCCCTAAACTAACTCTAATTAATTTTGATTGTTCATAAGGTTTTTTTTGATAATGTAATCCTCGCAATACTCCATAACTAGATATAGATTCATTATCTTGAATAAAATTTATACTACCAAGGATTGATTCTATTTCTTGATTGTATACTTCTTTAAAAGAGCCTCTATTATCATTAAATGATTCTAATTCAAAAAACTTTACATCTTCAAAAATTGTTGAAGATATTTCTTTTATTTTTTTCATTTTATAATTCTTCTAAAATTAGGATTAATATTTGAAATAATCTCATAAACTATAGTT